>ERZ1034901.1796-NODE-1796-length-14424-cov-6.129028_pt1 | contig 14424 bp, 10 predicted proteins | sample MGYA00520628_ERZ1034901 | MGnify/ENA primary metagenome ERZ1034901 (study PRJEB33766, sample SAMN09781783) | gut metagenome | biome: gut microbiome | host: Homo sapiens | place: Madagascar | study: EMG produced TPA metagenomics assembly of the PRJNA485056 data... | reverse complement strand
GCCTTATTGGGGGCAATGGCTTCGTCTGTAGTTTGTCTAATGAATTAAATAGTAACTCAGCGAATATATTTGTTTTGAGAAATTTGAAGCAGGGCAGGTAGTGACGTTATGCTTTCTATTACAGAAATCGAACAAATAAACCAGAAGCTAAATCCTGAGCTTGCACTCTCGCTTTCTTTGGATAATGCCAAGCGGATGGAAAGTTCTCTGCTGCATTCTGGTTTTTCTCCAAGTACGGATATGTGGAAGTTGATTTTATTTTATAATGGTTCTCTTGAGGAAATTAAGGAAATGATTTCTTTTTCTTTTATTCCTTTGCTTGGCAATTTTGCGATTCTTTTTATTAAAGAGAAGGATATTCCTTCTTTTTTGACTTATCCTCAAGTTCTTTATGTGGAACTTTCTCGTCCGATTTATGAAAATGCGCTTACAGGAATTGATGCTTCGTGTTTTCCTGATTATAATATTGTGACTGGAAGAAATGTAAATGCTACAACACTTACTGGCAAAGGGACAGCGATTGCTGTTCTTGATTCCGGGGTAGATTACAGGCATCCTGATTTTCGAAATGTGGATGGAAGTACGAGGATTTTGGCTTATTGGGATCAGAGTTTGCCTTTTGCTTCTTTTAATAAAGAAAATACTAATAGCAATAGTTCTAATAGTGATAACTTCCACTACATTAGTACAACAAATAGTCAAAATAATTATATCGCAGCAGACAATAGAACTAACACCAGAAGGAATAATGTTTCCAAGCATAGCTCCGCTATAGATAACCCTTATAATTTAGGTGTTATTTTTTCAGAAGAAGATTTAAACCGATTACTTATGCCGAAATCTAGTTCTGTTCCTTCTGACTCTTCTACTTTTTCTGTAACTGCCCCTATTACCGAGCTACTATCGCCTTCCGAAGACGTTTCCGGGCATGGCACTCATATCGCAGGTATCTGCTCAGGAAACGGGCGTGCCAGCAATGGAAATAGTCAGGGGGTTGCGCCCGAAAGTTCTTTAATTGTTGTAAAGTTAAAAAACGAGACCGCTTCTGTTTATACGGATTATGCGAATCTTATGATGGCTGTTGATTTTGCGATTCGTTTTGCTAATTCGCGTTCTTTGCCTTTAAGTATCAATATCAGTTATGGTTCTAATGATGGTTCACATACTGGGAGTAGTCTTTTAGAACTTTTTATGGAGCAAGTTTCTCTTTATGGGAAAAATGTTATTTGTGCTGCTACAGGAAATGAAGGTCTTACCAGAAGGCACGCTTCCTTAAACACAATTTCAAATCAAAACACTTATGATAAATCTATAGATTTTACCATAGCTCCGGGCGAGCGAAGTCTTTACCTTGAAATATGGCAGACTTTCGCAGATGATTTTTTCTATGAACTTTTTGCCCCTTCCGGTTTGGAAAGTTTTGTCTTTCCTGCCGTTCCCGGCATCTACGCCTATATGATTGCTGACACAACTATTTATCTTACGATCAACAATCCAACACCTTATCAGCCATTTCGACAGTATTTTCTTTCCTTTAGCTCAAATACTACTTTTATCACTTCCGGCACTTGGGCATTACACATCGAATCCACTCCAACTGGCAAAATTGTTGATGGACGCTTACAATTTTGGCTGCCATCAAAAGAAGCTACAAATTCTGCTACCGGTTTTCTCGTCCCTTCTTCTGATATGACATTTACAATTCCTTCTACTGCCTCTTCTGTTATCAGCGTTAGCGGCTACGATAGCAGCCTTGATGTATTTGCTCCATTTTCCGGGCAGGGATTTTCTAATAACAGGCATACAAAGCCCGACCTTTGCGCCCCGGCAGTTAATATTTTAAGCACTGCTCCTGGTGGCGGGTACACTATACAGACCGGGACCTCTATGGCTGCTCCTTTTGTTACTGGAGCTGCGGCACTTTTGATGCAACATGGCATTGTAAATGGTAACGACCCTTTTCTCTATGGTGAAAAAACAAAAGCATATCTCTGGAAAAGCGCAAGACCCTTACCTGCTTTTTCGGAATATCCTAATGAAAAAATTGGCTGGGGAGCATTATGTTTAAGAAATATCTTTTGAGGTCAGCATCATTTTTATAACTATAATAAAAATAACCCCAACCGCTAATTTCAACGATTGCGGCTGAGGTTATTTTTGCCATCTTAGTAAGCTTATATACATTTGGTACACGAGCAAGAGGAAGAATAGGCATCATCACTCGTAAAATCATTCTTTAATATGAAAAGATACTAATAAATCATCTTGATGCACACTGTCTCCCGCTTCCACATAAATTTTATCTACAGTTCCGTTCACCGTGGATACTACTGTTGTTTCCATCTTCATTGCCTCAATCGTCATAAGCGGCATATTCTTTGTTACCACATCTCCTTCCTTTACAAGAACTTTATCTACCGTTCCTGGAATAGAGGAACCAAGATGCTGTGGATTATTTTTATCTGCTTTTAAGCGGCGGTCTGTCTTAATTTCAAGATTATGATCCTGAATCTTTACAGTACGAATAGAACCATTTACCTGAAAACTTAAGGTACGGATTCCATTTTCGTCCGGGTCACTTTGTTCAAGATACTTGATCAAAAGTTCTTTTCCTTCGCCAATTTTAAGATAAGTTTCCTCTCCTTTTCGCAGACCGTAGAAATACACATGACTTTCTAATCGTGTTACATCATTATACATTTCAAAATGTTCGCAGTAATCTTCATATACCTTCGGATACAAGGCATAGCTGATTGCTTTTTGTGCCATAACTTCTTCTGATTTATCCTCATAATGGTATTTTTCAATGAGGTGCTTTTTGATACCTTCCAAATCTTCCGGCGGTAACAATTTACCCGGACGTTCTGTAAGCGGTTCAATATCTTTTAACACAATTTTCTGTAATTTTTTCGGAAATCCACCATAAGGCTGTCCCATCATTCCCTGAAAATAAGAAACAACGGAATCCGGATAAGACAGACTAGCTCCGGCAGTTAAAATATTATCCTTATTCAGATTATTTTTATACATGAAAATCGCAAGATCACCTACTGCCTTTGAAGTAGGGGTTACTTTTACAATATTACCAAGCAAATCATTTGCCTCTTTATAAAGCCCTTTGATTGCCTCAAATTCTTCCGGAGATCCCATTTCTGTAACCTGCGCAAGAAGATTAGAATATTGTCCACCTGGAATCTCATATTTATAAATCTCAGTATTCGGAGACTTCATATCACTTTCAAATGGTGCATACACACTTCTAATTCGATTATAATATCTGCTCAGTTCTGACAACTCTTCAAAGTCAAGTCCGGTATCTCTTTTTGTTCCACGAAGCGCTTCCGCCACCGCATTCATGGATGGCTGGCTTGTCATCGATGACATAGATTCAATCGCCAAGTCAACTATATCTACTCCTGCCTCCGCCGCCATGAGTACTGTACTCACGCCGTTACCTGTAGAATCATGTGTATGTAAATGTAATGGTACATGAAGTTCTTTTTTCAATGTGCCTACAAGTTCTTTAGCTGCTCTAGGTTTTAAAAGTGCCGCCATATCTTTAATAGCAATTGAATGACATCCGAGTTTTTCTAATTCAAGAGCCATTTTCACATAATAATCAAGTGTATATTTTGTCTCATTTGAATTGCTGACATCTCCTGTATAACAAATAGTTCCCTCAACAATTTTTCCTGTTTTCAGCGCTTCTTCTATTGGCATCTTCATATTTTCCACCCAGTTTAAACTGTCAAAAATACGGAAAACATCAATACCATGACCTGCTGATATACGAATAAATTCTTTTACAACATTATCCGGATAGTTGCTGTATCCCACTGCATTGGATGCGCGAAGAAGCATCTGAATCAATGTATTTGGCATTCTTTCTCTTAACAATTCAAGACGTTTCCAAGGGGATTCTTTCAAAAAGCGATATGCCGTATCATAGGTAGCACCACCCCATGCTTCCACAGAAAATGCATTGTGCATAAACGCGTTTGTCGCATAAGCCGCGCCACACAGGTCCTTACTTCTCATACGAGTTGCCATCAGTGACTGCTGCGCATCTCGCATTGTGGTGTCCGTCACATAAAGCTTATCTTCTTTTAAAATCTTCTGCATAAATCCCTGTGCACCCAATTTTAAAAATTCATCCCTCGCTCCATAAACCGGTTTGCTTTTGTCAAGCTTCGGAAGCACTCTGTTCTCATAAAATGGTTTTTCTCCATTATTTGAATTTACGATGCGATCCCCAATAAATTCAATAATCTTATTCGCACGATTCTGACTCTTAGTAAGTTCAAAAAGTTCCGGTGTTTCCTCAATAAACGTTGTATAACACTGCCCACTTTGAAATGTTGGATGATTTAACACATTCACAAGAAATGGAATATTCGTTTTTACTCCACGAATACGCATTTCCTGTAAAGCTCGGATAGACTTTCTTACCGCTCCAAGAAAAGTTCTGTCATGAGAAATTGCTTTTACAAGAAGGCTGTCATAATATGGAGAAATCACTGCTCCTGTATATGCATTGCCTCCATCAAGACGGATGCCATTACCAGAACCCGAACGATATACTGTAATTTCTCCTGTATCCGGAAGGAAATTATTAGCTGGATCTTCTGTCGTCACACGAGTCTGAATCGAATAACCGATACAGGTTACACTTTCCTGTGATGGAATCGCAATCTCTTCTGAAGCTAAAGGATAACCTTCCGCAATAAGAATCTGGGTCTGTACGATGTCAATATCCGTAACCATCTCACTTACTGTATGCTCTACCTGAATTCGAGGATTCATCTCAATAAAATATGGATGATTATCTGCATCTACCAAAAATTCCAACGTACCGGCATTACGATAACCTACTGTTTTCGCCAATCGGATAGAAGCATCAAAGATTTCCTGACGTACTGTTTTCGGTATGGAAAATGCCGGTGCATACTCTACTACCTTCTGATGTCTTCTCTGAACAGAACAATCTCTGTCATAAAGATGTACCACATTTCCATAATTATCTCCAACAATCTGTACCTCGATATGCTTTGGCCCTTTTAAATACTTTTCAATGAAGATCATATCATCACCGAAAGCCTTCTTCGATTCATTCTTCGCTTCGTTAAATTCTTTCTCCAAATCCTCTTCTCTATTTACGATTCGCATACCGCGTCCGCCACCGCCGTTGCTCGCTTTAAGCATAACCGGATAACCAACCTGTGCTGCAATTTTTTTCGCTTCATCTACTTCCTTAATCGCATAATCCACACCTGGAATAATCGGAACATTTGCTTCAATAGCAATCTTTTTAGAAGAAATCTTATCTCCCATCGCATTCATAATATTGCTGCCCGGTCCAATAAATACGATTCCATTTCTCTCACATGCATCTGCAAAGTCTGGATTTTCTGAAAGAAATCCATATCCCGGATGAATCGCATCTACTCTTGTAGAAAGTGCGATCTTAATAATCGTATCAATATCAAGATATGCATCAATCGGTCCCTTCTGAGGATTTAACGGATAGGACTCATCTGCCTTAGAACGAAACATTGCATAACGGTCTTCTTTTGAATAAATACTAACTGTTGTAATCCCAAGCTCACTTAACGCTCTGAAAATACGAATCGCAATCTCCCCACGATTCGCAACAAGAACTTTTCTAAACTTTTTTACGTTTACCTTTCCTGACATAACCCTAACCCTCCTGTTTTTATGCAAGTTTTCACTTACAGTTCTTTTTCTGTGCTATATATGTTTCATTTCATATATATTTTTTAATTTCAAACATAATTATTTATCTTATTTTTGAAATCAAAACTTTGCGTTAAAGTATATTATATGCTTTCATTTCTGTCAATGGTACAGCAAAAAAATCCAATCACTTTACAAAAAAGGACTTCTGATTCCCGAAAAAGCAACCAATAAAAACCCAGATTTAGAAAAAACTTTAAGTTATTGTAGACTGTACGTTGGGGGTTAGGGAAAAGGAAGAATTTATTTTGGAGGGAAGATTTGAGGAAGATTTGAGGGAGATTTCAAACGGTTGTGGCTTTTTGAGGAGTTGAAATTCTGGAGTATGTTTATTACCAACAAACAGAACCCAGAAAGATAAATAAAGCACATTTGTGACCTCGGAGCAAAGGTTGAAGGCGAGCGTTTTCACGCGAACATTCAACCTGCCGCGACTAAAGTCACAAATATGCTTTATTTATCTTTCTGGGTTCGTCTTTCTTGCCTGCGGCAAACCAGAATTTATTTTGCGGAAATTACATCTTTCATATCGTATAATCCCGCTGGTTTATCTGCCAGATATACCGCAGCTTCTACAGCACCTTTTCCAAATACAGCTCTGGAATATGCAGTGTGCTTAAACTCGATTACTTCGTCAGTTCCTGCGAAGATAATCTCATGTTCACCTACGATTGTTCCACCACGAACGGCAGAAATACCAATCTCATCCTGTGGGCGCTGCATTCTTCTCTCGCTTCTGTCAAATACATAGTTATACTTGCCATCTGCTGCTTCATTGATAGAATCTGCAAAAGCTAATGCTGTTCCTGATGGAGCATCTAACTTTCTGCGATGATGCTTCTCTACAATATCAATATCAAAACCTGCTTCGCCTAGAATCTTTGCGGCAGTCTTTACCATCTCTAATAATGTATTTACGCCAAGTGACATATTTGCAGAACGAAGAATTGCTGTCTGCTTGCTGGCTGCTTCAAGATGTGCAAGCTGTTCTTCAGAGAGACCTGTTGTACACTCTACTAAAGGAATCTTCTTTGCTGCTGCATAATCAAGAACGCCATCTACTGCTACTGCTGCAGAGAAATCAATGATAACGTCTACGTCTACATTACATTCGTCTAAGGATGCAAATACAGGAAAATCCTTCTGGTCACCTGGACATGGGTCAATTCCCGCTGCCACAGTGACATTCTCCATATCTTTTATCAAATTACAGATAACATGACCCATATAGCCATTACATCCGTACATCATTACTTTAACCATCTTATGTTCAATCCTCCGGATATGTTTTAATTATCAAAACTAAAGTAACTATTCAAAGTCTGGACTCACTTTACTAACTTAATTATTCACCTCATAATAGGTTAGTTGTGAGATATATTTAGCATAATTCTAAAAAATTATATTTATGCTAAAATTCCAGTCTCAATCATAGCCTTTTTCAGACGTTCTGTATGTGCAGGCTCTAACTGCGTCAGCGGAAGTCTTACGTTACCGCCGTAGAATCCCATCAGCTCTAATGCCTTCTTTACAGGGATTGGATTCACTTCACAGAAAAGGGAATGAATCAGTTCAAGATATTTAATCTGTAATTCACGACTCTTTTCTACGTTACCTGCAAAATATTCTGCACAGATATTATGTGTATCTTCTGGCGCTACGTTAGAAAGAACAGAAATAACACCCTTACCACCGATAGATAACATTGGCACAATCATGTCATCATTACCGGAGTACATATCAACATCTCCCTGTGTATCGTACATAATCTGTGTTGCAAAAGCAATGTCTCCTGTTGCTTCCTTTACACCAACGATATTATCTACATCTTTTACTAATTTTGCAATTGTAGCAGCTTCTAACTTACAGCCTGTTCTGCTTGGTACATTATAAAGAATGATTGGTAAATCTGTATGTTTTGCAATATCTGTATAATGGGCAATCAGACCGTTCTGTGTTGCCTTATTGTAGTAAGGAGTTACTACAAGCGCTGCGTCTGCCCCTGCATTCTGTGCCTGCTTTGTGAGGTAAGATGCAGTATCTGTGCAATTAGAACCTGTTCCTGCAATTACAGGAACTCTCTTATTCACACGGTTTACGCAGTAACGAATTGCTGCGATATGTTCTTCATGACTTAATGTAGAAGCCTCTCCAGATGTTCCACAAACGATAATCGCATCTGTCTTGTTCTCTATCTGAAAATCTATAAACTTCCCAAAACTCTCATAATCAATATTGTAATTCTCATCAAATGGAGTTGCGATTGCAACACCTGCTCCTGTAAAAACAGCCATACTTATCCTTCCTTTCTCTAATCTAAGAATGCATTACTAGAAATTCCCCTGTGCTAATATCTCCGGGGTCTTTTCTTTCTCTCTTTGGATTGAATAGACACAGTCCGCAATCTCCCTCACTTCATCGGGGAGATTCCTTCCCGTAAGTATCAAGTCCATGGAATCTTTTTTCACTGCAATTAAATCCATCAATTCCTCAATGGTAATTATATTGTAATCAACTAATCCAAAGATTTCATCGAGAATCAGCAAATCACACTGTCCGGTATCAAGAACCTTTCTGCTATATCCAAGAGCGTTCTTAATATTGAGCATTTGCTCCTGCTTTTCCTTCGGGCTTAAATCAGAATACCCACATGCCGCCTTTTCAAAGCGGAAAATCTGAAGCTCCGGCTCAAGCTTTTTTAAGAAATCAAGCGTATCAGAATGCTTTTTCTTGAGAAACTGCACCATGATAACCTGCTTTCCTACACCTGCTGCACGAATGCCAAGTCCAAGAGCCGCTGTGGTCTTTCCTCTTCCATTGCCGTAATAAACCTGTATACTTCCGTCCATTTTCTGACCTTTCATCCTGATTATATTTGTTGATGTTTTGCAACATCATACCATAAATCATTACAAAAATCTACTGTTCTCCAAACATTCTTACTTCTTCGTCTCTGCCAAACACCTGAAAACCGTCAAATCCCTGTTCTTCTAATTTATTAAGGAACTTACCAAGTTTCTTTGGTTTGATGTATAATGCTGTCTTATAAGTTTTGCGAAGCTCTTCTGCATAACGGATAGCATCTGCAACCTGATCCTCTTCATAAATTAAGACAACTTTTTTCTGTTTTTCTGTATTGTAAGATTCTTTTTCCATGAGAATACTATAAATTCTCTCAAAACCAATGGAAAATCCTACTGCCGGAATCTGTTCTTTTAAGAACTTTCCGATTAAGTTATCGTATCTTCCACCGCCAGCAATAGAGCTGTTAAAATCTAAGGATTCTACTTCAAATACTGTTCCTGTATAATATCCCTGTCCACGAACTAAGGTCATATCATATTCTGCAACATATTTGCCATCAGCGAGCGCATTAGAGGTATCAATAATATATGCGAGAGAATCTACATATTCACTGTTTTTGCAGATTTCTTTTACATAGTCAAGTGTAAATGGTGCATTGGAAAGAAGTTTCATGAATTCTGCGATAACCGCCTTATCAAATCCCTTCTCTGTTAATTCTGCCTCGACACCTTCTGCCTTGATCTTATTTAACTTATCAAAAGAAATACATACGCTGTCTAACTGGTCTTCCTCAAATCCTACAGACAAAAGAATTTCTCGTAAAATTCTTCTATCATTAATTTTTACCTTAAAGTTATTAATACCAATATTAAGAAGAGCCTTTGCTGTTGTGTGAATTAACTCAATTTCACAAGTAGAAGAATCAGATCCAAGAATATCAATATCACACTGGATAAACTCTCTCAAACGACCTTTCTGTGGACGTTCTGCACGATATACTCTATCCATCTGAATCACCTTAAATGGCTGTGGTAAAGATGCACGATTATTCGCATAATAACGACTCAGTGGTAATGTAAGATCATAGCGGAGTCCCATATCTGCAATATTATCTGGATTCTGGCTTGCGATTGCTTTCTTTAACTTCTCCCCTCTTTTCATTACTTTGAAAATAAGATTTAAGTTATCTCCACCCTCGCTCTTATCAAGATTCTCAATATCCTCGATAATTGGAGTTGCAATTCTTTGGAAACCAGCCTGCTCATATGTCTCACAGATTTTCTTCTGTAAATAGTTTCTAAGCTCAGCCTGCGCTGGTAAATAATCATTCGTACCTTTTACTGGTGTTATCTTCATTTTCGTTTTCCTTTCTATACTTTTATTCTTACTTGTTCTACATTATATCATATGATGTGACTATTCAGAAACCAAAACCAAAAAGTATCTTTGATTCTATTTTTATTCCCGCGGTTACCTTATATAAATTTTAAAAATGTATTTATCCATAATTATCTATAATAGATATAATTCATATCCCTGCCAAACAGCAATCTGACTGCAAGTAACCATAATTCACTTATTTACCAAAAATCCATATGACTCTGAAAGTTACATAATGATAAACCAAAGGACTGCTCGAAACGAACAGTCCCTTATAATTTAACCTATATTTCCCGAATCTGCAACCTTCCTTTCAAGGTTTATTCCATCATCAATATATTCCATCTTATTTACAGAAATTTCATATGCTACTCTGCTAACCACATTATTCTCTCCTACGCGCTTCTGATATTCTCTGCTCTGAATTCTTCCCCATAGCTGAATTCGGCTTCCTACTGAAAGATTTCCTGCATATCTGGCATTACGTCCCCAACATATACATGGAATATAATCCGACTTGCCATATGCTCTGTTCACTGCCAGAAGTACGTCCGCGATTTCTCTTCCTAACGGTGTTGTCCTATATACTGGCTCCTTGCAGATATATCCATCAAGAAAAATCATATTAGGTTTTCTGTTTTCTACCGAGTCTATTAATTCCAGTTCTCTTACAAACAAAGATAAAACAAGGTGATTGCGATTATTTTCATGCTTATTATAAGATCTGAACTGGCCACGAGCTTCTAAAAACTGGCCGATATGAGACTGGCTCACATCAATAAGACGTTCTGAGACCAGCAGTGGAATAATATCACTTGAATGACTGAGTCTGCTCACTTTTAATTTTACAAAATAGAAGCCTTCGCCAAAAACCTCATGGCTAAATTCAAAATCAGAGATAATTTCTCCTGCAACTACTGCCTGGTTATTTTTTAAAATTTTTTCTGTCATGTTTACTCCTCCCCTGTATGTAGCAGATTCTGTATATGTTATTTACTTTATATATACTCACTTTAAAAAAAAATATTCCTTTTTATTTAAATTCCCTAATAATTTCTGCTATCTTTTTTCATATTCTTCATAGATTTTTTATAGATTAAAATTATTTCTTTCTATTTATTTTTCTGTTTATTTTCCTTTTTATTTCGTATTTTTTATTGTGTCTTTTCTTTCTTTGTGCTAGAATAACCTAGTTTAAACGTCAATATACGGTTATAAATTGGTTCATTCCACAAGTGATGAGCAATTTATACTTTACACTTTTAGAAAGAAGGCAATTTATGAAAATCTCAAGAGAAGATGTCCGTAACGTGGCAATCATTGCTCACGTAGACCACGGAAAAACTACTCTCGTCGATGAACTCTTAAAGCAGAGCGGTACTTTCCGTGCCAACCAGGAAGTCGGCGAACGCGTTATGGATTCCAACGATATTGAAAAAGAAAGAGGAATCACAATTTTATCTAAAAATACAGCCATTCACTACGAAGGAGTAAAAATCAACATCGTTGACACTCCTGGTCACGCAGACTTCGGTGGTGAAGTAGAACGTGTATTAAAAATGGTTGATGGTGTAATTCTTGTTGTCGATGCATTTGAGGGTCCAATGCCACAGACAAAGTTTGTAACAAAAAAAGCCTTAGAATTAAATCTTCCATTCATCGTATGTGTTAATAAAATTGACCGTCCGGAAGCTCGTCCAGAAGAAGTTATGGATGAAGTATTGGAACTTCTTTTAGAGTTAGATGCAGACGATGAACAGTTAGACAGTCCTTTTGTATATGCATCTGCTAAATCCGGTATTGCCATGCTTGAATTAAGCGAAAATGGTACAGATATGAAACCGTTATTCGAAACCATCATCAAGCATATCCCAGCTCCAACTGGTGACCCTGATGCAGATACACAAATTCTTATCAGTACAATCGACTATAATGAGTATGTTGGCCGAATCGGTATCGGTAAAGTAGAGAATGGTTCTATTCGTGTTAATCAGGATGCTCTCCTTGTAAACCATCATGATCCATCCGTAAATAAAAAAGTAAAAATCAGCAAGCTTTATGAATTTGATGGTCTTAATAAAGTAGAAGTAAATGATGCTACTGTTGGTTCTATCGTTGCTATTTCTGGTATTGCAGATATTCATATCGGTGACACAATCTGCTCACCTGATCATCCAGAACCTATTCCATTCCAGAAGATTTCGGAACCTACAATTGCTATGCAGTTCCTTGTAAACGACAGTCCACTCGCCGGTCAGGAAGGTAAGTTCGTAACTTCCCGCCACATCCGTGACAGACTGTTCCGTGAACTTAACACAGATGTCAGTCTGCGTGTTGAGGAGATGGAAAATACTGATTCTTTCAAGGTATCTGGCCGTGGAGAACTTCATCTTTCTGTCCTTATCGAAAATATGCGCCGTGAGGGTTATGAGTTTGCTGTAAGTAAAGCCGAAGTTCTTTACCACACAGATGAAAATGGTAAAAAGTTAGAGCCTATGGAAACTGCTGTTATCGATGTTCCAGAAGAATTCTCCGGTGTTGTTATCGAAAAGTTAAGCCAGCGTAAAGGTGAACTTCGTAATATGTCCATGTCTGGTACTGGTTCTACCCGTCTGGAATTCTCCATTCCTTCCAGAGGACTAATTGGATATCGTGGCGACTTTATGACAGACACAAAAGGAACAGGTATCATCAATACATTATTTGAGGGATATGGCCCATATAAGGGAGACATCCAATACAGAAAGCAAGGTTCCTTAATTGCTTATGAATCTGGTGAAACAGTTACTTATGGACTTTTCAGCGCACAGGAACGTGGTACATTATTTGTAGGGCCTGGCGAAAAAGTATACTCTGGTATGGTTATCGGTCAGAATGGTAAAACGGATGATATCGAAGTAAATGTATGTAAAACAAAGAAACTTACAAACACTCGTGCTTCAGGTTCTGATGATGCCTTAAAGTTAAGCCCTCCTAGAATCTTAAGTCTGGAACAGGCATTAGACTTCATTGATACTGACGAACTTCTTGAAATCACACCAAAGAACATTCGTATCAGAAAGAAAATTCTTGACCCAACTGCCCGTTACCGTGCAAAGAGAAACGGAAAAGCTTAATATATTCATTTATAAAACAAGCTATTATCTATACTCCAGAAGATATATATATTTCTTATCTTCTGGAGTATTTTTATGTAAGAAAAATATTCTTTATATTTTATCTTATATTACACAAACCACACCCTATTCTACGCTTTGTGAAGTATCTGGTAATTGAATCACTGGGGATCCCAACTAATTTTTTAAAATACAATCACTTCTCCATCCACTGTACCAAAGTACACTTCTTCCCCTTCCTGTGTCATCACACGCCCACTTGTCGCTTCTATAATCTTTTTCTTTAACATCTCTTTATCTGATTCTGGAAATAAAGCATGAATAATAACCTTATCCGTATATTCTGTATCTTCAGTAAGCACTTCATTTTGCGCTAACAAATATTGTAGTTTTCCTAAATCTGTATAATCCATGGCTATATCCACTCTTCTTCCTGGAATCTTCTCTACAATATCAGAATTCTCAATACCTGCTCTTGTAGCATCTGTATACGCCCTTACAAGTCCTCCTGTTCCAAGCAGCGTTCCCCCAAAATATCTGGTTACTACCACAACAATATTGTGAATCCCACTTCCAGATATTACCTCCAAAATAGGCTTACCTGCTGTTCCACTCGGTTCCCCATCATCACTGCATCTTGTTGTCACCTGTTCAGTTCCTACAGAAAATGCAGAGCAATTATGCCTGGCATCCCAGTACTTCTTCTTCATCTCTTCTATATAAACCTGTGCTTCTTCTACAGTTTCTACACTCTTTATATTAGCAATAAATCTTGATTTCTTCTCTACAATCTCTCCGCTTCCCCCGCGGTAAACTGCCTTGTGCCTAATCATAAGACACCTCCTATTCCCTATAATATAATTTTAATATTAATATTTTAATTATACCATAGAAGAATATCTCAGTGGTACCTTTTCTTTCTCTTATTCTACCTCATCCTATTCTACAAAGAAAACATATATGACATAATACTATAGATACAAGATTTACAATAAATGAAATCTTATGCCGATTCTTTCCTTCCCATATAAAACGCACTTTTCCAGTCATCAACAATCTCATTAAGTGATACTGGCATAACTTCCCCTTGAACCATCTTTTCAAAAAATGCCATAGACTCCTCTAACGATTCAGAAAAACCTTTAACCTGAGCTGTATCTTGTGCTTCCCATCTCCCCCCTTCATCAGTCCATACAAATTGTTCTGTTATAATTCCATAATATATTCCTTCTCCCTCTTCTTTTGGAAATCCATTCGATACAAGCGTATATCTCAACAAATATCTCTTACAATCTCCCTCAACCCTTCTTTCGTTTTTAAGTATTCTTTCCATATTTCTTAATTCCTTTCTAACAAAAACCCTTATTTG
>ERZ1034901.1794-NODE-1794-length-14430-cov-6.560835_pt1 | contig 14430 bp, 10 predicted proteins | sample MGYA00520628_ERZ1034901 | MGnify/ENA primary metagenome ERZ1034901 (study PRJEB33766, sample SAMN09781783) | gut metagenome | biome: gut microbiome | host: Homo sapiens | place: Madagascar | study: EMG produced TPA metagenomics assembly of the PRJNA485056 data... | reverse complement strand
ATTTAACAAAGCGTGTGCCAAGGGGAAGGGATATGACAGTTTGGCAGACTTTTCTGATTTTTGTGACAAGATTAGCCTTCTATACCTATTATTATATAACGTCAGAAACGATTTTCTCTCTTGAAATCTTGGTATTGTCAAGGATTATCATTAATTTTGCAGCCGATATAGAGATGACACCTTATTATATATATAAAGAGTTATCCAATTATATATAAAGCGTTATCCGACATAGACAAAAATACAGTCAAACATTTATTGAATGGGAAGAAACAAATACTCAGCAGGAGAAATCAAGGAAATCGGCAAGTTGCTCCGACTAAAGAATGCTGGCAATAGATTGCAGCAGAAACTGATACGTCACGACCTTCGTGTGAAATATGAGTTCAACATCTCCGACTTCAATGAGCCGGGCAAGGCTTTCGGAGAGGAAGAACTGCAAGCTGCAGTGAAACGTGGTGCCATCCAGATACTCGATGATGCCACCATCGAGGCAATGAAAGCTAAACGTGCCAGAGACAAGGCTCGTGACGAGGCTGAAAGACAGAAGGAAGCCGTAGCCAGCGGTGAGCAGACCGACTGGAAGGAGGCGATGAAGGAATGGAACGAGTATTATAATGAATAATTATACATTGTACATTATAAATTATACACTAAATCATTATGGCTAAGATTATCATTAAGACGACAAAAGGCGACATCAAGGTGCGCCTCTACGACGAGACTCCCCTGCATCGTGACAACTTCATCAAGTTGGCGAAGGAGGGATATTTCGATGGCACACTCTTCCACCGTGTCATCAAGGACTTTATGATCCAGGGCGGCGACCCAGACAGCAAGGGTGCTCCCAAGGGCAAGATGCTCGGCACAGGCGGCCCAGACTATACCATCCCTGCCGAGTTCGTTTATCCGCAACTTTTCCACAAACGTGGTGCTTTGAGTGCAGCCCGATTGGGCGATGAAGTCAACCCTAACCGTGAGAGCAGCGGCAGCCAGTTCTATATCGTTTGGGGCAAGACCTACAAACAGAACGAGCTCAAGCAGATGGAGAAACAGATGGGGATGCAAATGGAGCAAACCGTCTTCAACCAACTTGCCAAGGAGCATCATGATGAAATCATGAACTTCCGCCGCAACCGTGACCGTGAGGGATTGATGAAGCTACAAGACCAACTCATCGACGAGACCAAGGCGAAGTGCAAGGAGCAAGGTTATCCTAGGTTCACCGAAGAACAAGTGAAAGCTTATACCGAGACTGGTGGCACTCCTTTCCTCGACAACCAATACACCGTATTCGGCGAGGTAGAGGAAGGTTTGGACGTAGTGGAGAAGATTCAGAACTGCGAGACCTTGCGTGGCGATCGCCCAAAGGAAGACATCAGTATGGAGATTCAAGTAGTCGAGGAATAACCCCGACTACCCAATTCCCAGCTTCATATACATTATTATATAGAGTACCTCATTAAGTAGCCTAGACTATTCATTCGTATTAAATATAAAAACAAATCAAAACTAAAGATGAAAAGCAACTACATCTCAAAGGGCATCATAATGCTCTTGGCATTGGCTGGTTCTAACTACAGCTATGCCCAACAAGCCACCGTTGTGGTCAACAACCCCACCGACGCCCAACGCCAAGAATTGGTGGAAGTCAACATAAGTGACGTGAAAGCCAAATTGGCAGGCATCGCTCCCAAAAAGGGCGAGGCTTACATCGTCAAAAACAAGCGAGGGCAGCAGATTGGTTCACAGATTACCCACGATGGCAAACTCCTCATCGATGCCAGCATCCGTCCTCATGGCTCTGCCACCTACTATATCAGCATCGGCAAGCCATATCCACAGAAGGTGTGGACTACTGGAGCACTCTACAAGATGCGAAAGGATGACATCGCTTGGGAGAACGACCGATGCGCCTATCGTGTCTATGGTCCTGCCCTCCAACGTACTGGAGAGCGTTCTTTCGGCACCGACATCTGGGCGAAGAACACACCAGACACCGTGGTATATGAACGATATGTAATGGACAAGCAAGGCAATGTCGATGGCGACAAGGTCGATGAGAAAGTGAAGAGTGAAGAACGAAAAATGAAGAATCTCTCAGGTGCAGCCCTCGAAGCACAGAAAGCAAAGATCAAGGCTTTGAAGGCAGAGTCGTACGAGATAGATGTCACCACCTCCTTCCACCTCGACCACGGCAATGGTCTCGACCCTTACCGTGTGGGAGCCACCCTCGGACTTGGCGCACCTAGCCTCATGATTGGAAATCAACAATTCTTGCCTTACTGCTACAAGACTTACAAGATTTTGGACAATGGTCCGCTTCGCTTCACCGTAGAGCTCACTTACAATCCTTCCACCATAGGAGATATGCAAAACGTGGTGGAGCATCGCATCATCTCGCTCGACAAAGGCAGCAACTTCAATAAGATGACCGTTTGGTACGAAGGTCTCACCCACCCTACCGACTTCGCCACTGGTTTCCCTATCCACGAGGAAGACACCGAGACCAAGACTTTTGCCAAGGACTACGTGAGCTATGCCGACCCAACCGACAACATCGAGGTCAACAACTCCCAAGTCTTTGTAGGCGTTCTCTTCCCTAACGGTATCGACAACACCTACTACCAGCTCTTCGACAAGAAGCACGATGGAGCGACAGGCCATGCCCTCGGGTTGAAGCGTGGTCTGAAGAATGCCGAGAAGTACAGCTACTACTTCGGTGCAGCCTGGAGCAAGTATGACGTTCGCAGTTACACCGAGTGGCAAATCCGCATCAAGGAATTCTTGGAGGCATTGAAGACTCCACTTCAAGTCAAGCTATAGTTGAAAAGGACTCCATATCAAGCAAAACTATAATTGACACCCCCCATTCAGAAGAAACTCAACATTCATTTAATAACTAAAAATATAAAGCCCTGCGTCTCTTTCTAAAGGCGCAGGGCTTTCTGTTATATCTTGCCAAATAAAAAACGATGTCTTACTTTGCCAAGTCGAAACCGACACGTACACCATCGTAGTTCTTGGTGATATTGCCGATGGTGCTGAGGGTAGAGTTGCCACTCAATGCTGTCAAGGTCTGAACCAAGGTCAAGAGTTTCTTCGACTCAAACAAGAGGCTCACACCACTCGTCTTCTTGGTTGCGAAGCCAGAGATGCTGAGCAACAAGCCCTTCATCGTGATGGCGTGGGTCTTCTCATCGAAGGTATAAGTACCCTTCCAAGACTTGCCATGAATCTTTGACTCGAAAGTGCCGTCTGTATTAAACTTGAAATAAGTATTGGAGCTAGTGAAACCAGCCCTGGTATAATAAGTGCTCAATTCACTCTCTATCTTGTTGGCTGCGATATCACCACCTGCCTTAGCCAAGAGATTCTCGGATGTAAAAGCGCAACCTGGCTTATTGTATTTCCAAGTAGAAGCACAGAGGTCTGCCTGCTTGAAGGTAGAAGAGCCAATGACATTGTCCAAGATGCCATTGATGATGCTTCCAGCAGTACTGCTACTACTACTGCCACCACCAAGCAAACCACCCAATACGCCTGCTATCGTAGAACCGGTAGAGGTGGCTGAAGAAGCGGTGGAAGGAGTTGTGGATGTTGTAGAAGTGCTAGTAGATGCAGCCGTCGTAGCAGCTGTGGTCGTGCTAGACTTGGTTGTCTTAGAACTAGTTGTCTTCTTGGTTGTTGTCTTTTTAGTTGACTTCTTGGTTGTTGTCTTTTTAGTTGACTTCTTGGTTGTCTTCTTCACAGGGCAACTTGTCATCTCTGACAAAGAAGTCTCATTCATCTCAGTTGCAAAACTGCCTATTGCACCAGCGAGCACAAGGGCAGCCATTAAAAAAACTTTTTTCATACCTATCTTATATATTATTTAAAATTCGAGTGCAAATTTCGCAAAAAAATAGCAAATAGAGAAAGTTTTTTCCCTTTTTCTTGTGGAAAATCCCTATAAAGAGAGTTAAGAGTGTGAATATTCGGTTAAATCGGGATGAAGATTTGCCAATTGTTTGATGTATATCAAAAAATAGGGCAACGACCTTGCATTTTTATCGGTTTTTCTTTCATTTTCTCCGAGAATGCTCTATCTTTGCAACGTATTCAAATCACAATAGGTTTATCAAAACACAAAAGGTTATGAACGATTGTTTAGTAAAGGTTAACGAAGAGAATCAGAATCAGGCTATCAGCAGATGCCAGAGCATTCTTCGTGATCGCCGCGAGGCTCTTGCCTCTAAGGCTAAAAGCAGAAATTAAAGAGATTATCTTTTAAGAGAGATTCTCGTGTGCAGCTTTGTTTTTCTTCCTGAAGGAAAAGACACTCGTATGTGGTAAATTCCATTGATAAGGAAGAAGGTTATGCTGTAAGATTATGATCTTTATCCCCCGCTCGATAGAGAGTCGAGGACATCACGAAAAAGTCCCGCTGTAAGGAATTTCATCCTAACAGCGGGACTTTTTTGGTTTCTGAAGGCAAGTTTACATTAGCGAGAAATTTGCCAATTTCCTTGATGGTAGCATTGGCAATTATTCCCAAATATTGCTTTGCTTTTCTTCTTCTTCCTCGTCGTCAAAGTTCCAAGTGTTAAATTGCTTGGCTTGCATATCCGCGCCATCAGCACCTAGAGAAGCATTTCCGACTCCTGCGCCTTCTTCCAGGACAGAAGAGGAAAGGTTGAGCTTGATGATCTCAGCCATGGGGGATATATATGTCCTTTTCATCTTTTTACTTTTTTATTTGATTATTATCTTCTTACCATTGATGATGTAGATACCTTTCTGGGTAGGACTTGTTACTTTTCTTCCATCCAAGGTGTAATAGGTTTTGCCACTGGTGACCTGTGATGGAGCAGTCATGTCATGGATACCTGTGGTATCGCCAAACCAGTCCAAATAAATGACGGTCTTGGCATTGGCATTGCTTGGATTCTTCAGCTGCAAGTATGCGAAGTTGCGCTTGGCATCGCCTCTTACCCATTTATAGAAACACTGTTGGGTGCCATCTATCACCCCGCCCGACTGATTCTCATCCTTGTCCAAGTGGAAATACCTGGTGGTCAAGATGTAGTTCTGGCAGCCATCTTTCTTCGCATCATCAAATTTAGTCGCTTCGTCACCTGTTCCTACCAAGGCATTACTTGCGGGCTTTTTGGGAGTAGTGTTGACATCCGTTGTGAAGATAGGATGGCTCTCGCCTAAGTTGCCGGAAGTCTTCAAGATGACACCTTCGTCAGAAGCGGATTGGTTGTTCGGTAATTCCGTGAAATTCACAAAGGTGGCATCCGACTGATAGTTGGTAGAGACACTGTAGGCTGTGACTTCCGTTCCGTTGAGACTCTTGTTCAAGTTGTAATCTACAGGGTAGCTCTGGCTATATGTGGCATACTTGATGTAATCTTTGTCGGGACTTCCTATAGTCTTGTTGTCCTTGACGACGGCTATGCGGTATAGTTTGCAGTTCTGTACACAGAAAGTTAAGTCCTTGGCCTTATCCCCGAGTCGATAGACAGAAACGTAATTATTATTACTGTTTGTAATTGTTTTGAGGCTATCGACGCCTAATGTGTTCAGATTGAACATCCCATTGCCATTGTGTTCTATGTAAACCATTGCCTTGGCAGGAACCGATTGAATGGTGACGTAATGTGTTCCACCATTGAGGTACAGATAGGTGTTACCTTTGGTTTCTAACCCTTTTTCACATACTATTTGGAATCTGTTGCTATAGTTTTTCACTAAGTTGAACAGCAAGCCTCTTAGTTCTGGCAGAGTGGTATTGCTTGCACCTGCTTTTATCTCTTGTCCTTGTGCAAATGTTCTGCTGTTTGATGCATTGCTACTTCCGTATGCATGGTTCTTTTCGTCAAATCCCCAATAGGTATTTTTCTCCGATACGCTTTCTTTGATTTTAGTGAAAGTGGAGTCTGAGATATTTGTGAAATCCCAGGTATAAACATCTTTTCTTTTACGAGAGTCTGAGGCCTTTTCAGACTTAGGGGTCTCGAAATAGAACTTGAAGTTTTTCTCCATTGGCTGCCCGCCATTTCCTACAATGGCGTATGTAGGAATTGTCACCTCATAGCGCATGCCATAGAATAAGTTCTGGCCAGAGTACTCAAAACACAATTTGTTTCCTTTGACATAAATCTTATTGTACTGATTGTAAATGTCGCTTCTTGCGCTGTAGTATTCTATAGATTGATAGCTTTCGCTACCACCCATAGGGCGACAGAAAATCAAGGCACCATCCAAAAGTTGGATGTCTTCATTGAATTTTATTTCTATCTGCTTGGATGCACTCGGCTGAACATCGTCCACTGGTATGGTAGATCCTGCTGCAGGGGACGTAGATTCTACTATTGGTGCGTTACCTATCACTTTGGCTGTTGTAAATACAAAGGTGTCATCGTCCAACGCTCCCTCTTTAAGTTCTGCCTTTTTGCTCAATTTTAAAGTATAGGTATAGTTGGGACGAAGCTGCTGACCTTCTTGGGGCGTAAATACAAGTTTGTTGCCATTTGCGATACCCTCCACAATTCCTATGTCGTGGGTCTGTTTTCCGTCTGCGCTTATTCCCTTGAGAGTCGCTTCTACTACATTGTTCTTGATATTTGTATCTTTTCCATCATTGTCTTTGGCAGACAAGATGATACGTGTGGTGAGAGGAGCCTCGTACTGATTGTATGGGGTGGTCATACTCAGGTTTATACCCTTCATGGAACTAATCAAGTTCAATACAATCTGATTGTTCTTCAAGGTAGAGCCTGCTGTAGCATCTTTCAAGCTACCGGCAGTAATCTTGATGGAGTAATGCTTACCTGCTGCTAATGTAACTGGCACGTAAAGTCTCTTGTTGCTAATGAAGCATTCTTTAGAATCCTTGGTATATGGCTTTACTGTCGCACCATCGTATACGGTAACATTGAAGTCGGCTGTTTTCACAAAATTTTCTTCGAAAGCAAACGCCACTTGGTTGTTGTCGAGTGTGGAAACTGAATCTAGATTAGCTTTAATTTCTTTATCTCCATTGTATGCTCCCAAATACTTCAATCCCTTGGTTGAGAATGTGAAGCTGCAGTTCTTGTTGCCCGTACCCGAAGTCTCCATGATCACATTTTCAGGAATATTCAAGGTATATGTGGTAGCTGACTCCAACTGCTTGTCTTGGGGTAGTGTAAAGTTGAGTACAGTTTCACCTGCGTTCAAAGTGGCAGTTACTTCCATGTTGTTGTCTTCGTCGTCAGAGGTCAATGTGGCCGTGATGTTTTTCGCCGTAGAAGTCTTGATTCCATTGACATCGTAAGCCCACAATGCTTTTTCAGAAGTCACCTTGATGGATTTGAGGTTAGGATCGACTCCTGTTGCGTTCTCAGGTGTTATCATGGTAAGAACAGGTGCGGCATCAAGTACAGAGATTTGCGAAATCCATACTCCCCAATCTGCTCCGTTCGGGTCAATGGTTAGTTTGGCATCACCATCTTGAGTCACTTTGTATATTTCTATATTGTCCTTTCTTTCTTGAGAAACTTTCAGGTTGTTGGTCGTCGGAAGAATATCTACACCCCTATAAGTAAAAATCTTTACACTCTGTCCTTTACGAAGAGAAGGAATGGTGATGGTGGCTGCTTTTGAAAGGAAAACGCATTTGTTTTTTTTATCTGCGCATACGTGACCTGTGAAGCGAAGACCACGAAGTAAGTCCACATCATAACCTGTGGCATCAGTAGGTTCGTGACCAGTGTTTCGCCATTCATCGCGTTCAGTGTCAGTGGTATTTGTCCAAATTTCAGGTACGAATTGGCTTTTTGAGTTTTCCCATAGGCTCTCGTCTCTGAAACTCCATGTGTAAGGGTAAGCCTGTACCGTATAATTGTCCAAGCCACCTGTTTGATAAGTGATTTCAATGGATGTGATGTAGGCTTTATTTTTTGTATTATTACTGGTAAGGGATACAGAACTTGCACCTTGGTCTGATGACCAGGTTTGTGTGTTGACAGGACTTGTGGTGGGCATGTCTAAAGTGCCATCTGTAGTTGGACTTTTAGTAAAGTACCCTTTATTTATATCCTTTTCAAAATTAAATACAATTTTTGTAATCTTCGTTTCTGCTGATGAGCTTGAAATCGTGATGTTGGCACTTGCCTTTAGCGCAATCGTTTGTCCATGGTCAGAACCAGTGCTCCAACTGGCATTGTCATCGCTTGCTGCAGTGATTGTCAAAGTAATGCCTCCGTGTGCAATCGAACCGGGATGTCCTGGGGAAGCGCTCAGTTTGGTTAGGTTACAATCGCTTGTCGTCGGTGATGTGGCACTGAATGTCATCGTCTTGTCCGCCCAAGCATTGCTTCCCCAGAATACCATCAGGAGAAGCAAGCAAAAGTCAATCAATCTTTTCATTTTACTTTCATTTATATTTATAATGTTTTTTGTTTTATTTAATCATCGCTTTCTTGTTGCCTATATCTATTGAATGTGATTTATCAAAACAAAGAATGAATCTCTGTATTGCGCTCAAATGTTTTTCAGATACGGTTTGACAAGTTCATTTTATTATTATATTGCAAAATTACTTCTTTCCATATAGATAAAGGTGCAATATTGAAATTTTATAGTGGACAATAATGAAAGTGTATTCGAATCCGATTCATAAACTACATTTTTTCTTCTCTTTTCGTGTATTTCCACCAATTTCTATTCGAAAATCCACCATACCGATTCTTTTTTGTTGTAGTTTGCTATCACAGAAAAAATAGTTCTATATAATTATTCACTGAGCCCACTTAAAAAAAAGGGGCTCAGTTTATTACTTTTCTACTTTGCAACCCGCATTGCGGAGCAACTGGAGAAGACCATTCTCACCACCTAAATTGGCGGCATCAACAACAAAGAAGGTTGGCTTCTCTGCCATCACAGTCTGCACCTTTGCAGCCCAAGCCTCAAGAGTTGCTTGAGAAACATGAGCGCCAGTAGCCTTGAAAGCAGCATCTACGTCCTGTGCCTTGAAAGCACCTACAGCCTTATTCAACTTGGCCAACTCAGTAGGCTCATTCTCCAGAAACTCTACCAAGCGTGCCACTTGCTGCTTCAGGTCACTCTTATAGGTAGCATTGATATAAGCATCCACATCACTTAAACCACCTACTGTCTCATTGTTTGCCTTTGCCTGTGCTTCAAAATACTGGTCGAAAGTATGAGTAGGATCATACATACCCATGTGGTTGGCCACAAAGAGCAACTGCTCCATATCTTCCATCAAGGCAGCAGGAGTCAGGTTACCATACTTTTTCTGCACATAGGGACTACGGAAATCCACCTCCATGTATTTCTTGAGGAAAGCATTAAGTTTTGTCTGCTGAGCCGGAGTAAGCAAACTGAGGAGAGTCTTGCCGTCAGCCAGTTTTTTAGCACCATTGATGGTCTCTTGATAAGCCGCCTTGTTTACCTCAAAATACATCTGATCGGTATTCGTAAGTGCTTCCTTCAACTCACCACTCAGACTAACAACACCCATAGGATTCATGAGCCGGTTGGAAGCCATGATATAGGAAGGCTTCTGGTCGGTACTATCTTTACTAATCTTGTAAAGAAGCTGTGCCTGCACACTCACCATGCTTACACTTATCAGCATAAGCGCCAAAACAATTCGCTTCATCGAATTGAAATTCATTGTCTTGAAAATCATCTTCTTGAAATTCATTTACTTTTAAATTAAAACATGAAACTTATCTTTCACTAAACTCTCTATTTTGTGGACAAAGGTACAAAAAAATCCCGATACAACAACAATTGTATCGGGATTTCATATATTTATGTGACATTTTTCTTGTTACTTAGCCTCACCAGCCTTTGTAGCATGCATGATAACCTCTACGTGGTTGCCATCCTTCATCACTACATTCTTGAGGAAATCGCTCACTGCCTTTGCATCTACAGAGCTTACCTCCTTCTTGTAGTTGGTATGAGTATCAATACCATGAAGCAGATACTCAGAGATAACACCCATCCAGTAGCCATTCTGCTTGCAGCTTACATCAGCCTGCTTCAGAAGGATTTCCTTCACTTTCTGGAGGTCATCCAGATTAGGCAGCTCCATCGCATCCTTCAAACCAGAATAGAAGTAAGGAATAGCATCCTTAGACTTGTCTGGGTTCATCATTGCATTACCAGTAACACCTACACGCATGGTCTTACCATCAAGTTTTACACTTTCCATAGCATCAGCACCAGCATAATAAGCAGCGCTCAACTTTTCACGGATATTACGGTTGTAATCCATATTGATAACGCGAGCTGCGATATCAGCAAGTACAGAGTTGCGCAATGTATAAGGAGCCTCTGAGCACCAGATCTCAGCAGCTACATCCTGTGGATTCTCCATTGCCTTGGTGAACTTGTTGACAACTTCACCCTTCACTGGCAATGTCTCTACGTTCTTAAACTTCTTTCCGTTGCTTGGCAAAGAAGCGATATACTGCTCGATAAGAGGAAGAATCTTAGCCTCATCGAAGTTGCCGACAAAGAAGAAGGTATAATCCTTCGCATTACCGAAAAGCTGCTTACCAAGTTCAAGTGCGCGGTCGTAGTTTACACTCTTCACCTCATCCACTGTCATTGTGCGGAATACAGGGTTACCAGGATAGAGCGTGCTGGTCAATGAATCCTGGAATACAGCCTGAGGATTGTTGCTACGGTTAGCGAGTGCTGTTACCTGATTGTTGATCAGGTTGTTGACAGCCTTCTCGTCCTTAGTCAGATTAGTGAGCTTCAAATAGATGAGCTGCATCAAAGTCTCCAAATCCTTTGGAGTTGAGCCACCACCCAAACCATGACGGTATCTTGAAACACTGAATCCGCAAGAAGCAATCTTACCAGCCAATACCTTCTCAAGGTCATTATTGGTAAAGCCACGCAAACCACTTGAGTTCATCAAGGCACCCATCATCTTCACCTCGTTGAGATCCTTTGTTCCGAAAGCAGAAGTACCACCATCGGCAGTAGCAGCAAACTGTACCTCGTCGTTCTTGAAGTCAGTCTTCTTGAGCACTACTTTGGCACCATTAGAGAGGGTAAGCATCTTGTAACCGAAGAGTTTATTCTCTGTAGTCTTCTTGATTTTACCAGCCTTAGGAAGCTCTGTCATCAATGGTTCCTGCTTTACATTATCAACGTAAGCTTCGAGCTTTTCACCACGCACCTGCTTTACGACGTCAGCCAACTGCTGCTGTGTTGGATAAACAGCACCCTCAGCATCACGCATCATCACGAGAGTAACAAAGTTGGTATCGGTCTCACAAATCAACTTCTTGGCATAAGCATTCACGACATCCACAGGGAGGTTTGGCACCATCATCTTATAGATCTGATACTCATCCTCCACTGATGGGATAGGCTCGTTGGCGATGAAGTTATCCACATACTGAGTAGTGAACTGCTCGTTCTTCATCTTATCACGATTAGAGTAAATCTTGTCCAAACCGCTCAAGAAGTCATCCTTGAAGCGCAAGTACTCTGTGGCTGTGAAACCGAAATCCTTGGCACGCTTAGCCTCACGGAGGGCAGCACCGTAAGCCTCCAACATCTTGCCTGGCTTAGCCACCACATTGATATTGAAAGCATCCTTGGTACGAGATACCAAGTACTCGCTGTCATCGCAACCAGCCTGCAAGAATGGGCAGTCAGACTCCAATGCCTTCTCTGCATAACGGGCATTCAACATAGAAGAGAGAGCACTCTTGACATAAGAGCTAGCCAAGTAGTCGATGCCACCCTTCAAAGAGTCAGGAGTAGCCTCGTGCTTCATGCTGACCATAGCCACGTCATAGTTCTGTTCCTTATCCTTGTCAATCACATAGATAGGAGTATTGTTGTCTGGCACGGTCTCAGGAATCACCTTGGCAGCATTGGCAGGAACCTTGATGCCACTGAAGAGTTTCTTGATCTGAGCCTCGATATGATCCACATCCACATCACCTACGATGATGATAGCCTGGTTGTCTGGACGATACCACTTGCGATAGTAAGCACGCAAGGTCTCTGGATCGCAACCGTCGATGATGCTCATCAAACCGATAGGCATACGATAACCATACTTGCTGCCAGGATAGAGAGCAGGGAGAGAACGCTCCAACATACGCTGCTGACCTACCATTCTCATACGATACTCATTGTGAACGACATCACGCTCACCCTCTATCGCCTCCTTCGTCAGAGAGATACCATTACTCCAATCCTTGAGAATCAACATGCAGGAATCAACAGCGGTGGCACGGGTAGTAGGAACATCTGTGAAATAATATACCGTCTTGTCGATGCTGGTATAGGCATTCAAGTTCTTGCCATACTCCACGCCGATGCTCTGGAGATAGTTCTGGAGACTGTTTCCCTGGAAATGTTCGGAGCCATTGAAAGCCAAGTGCTCCAAGAGGTGAGCCAAACCACGCTGGTCGTCATTCTCATTGATGGAACCCACCTTCTGTGCAATGTAGAAACTAGCTACATGCTCAGGGAAATTGTTGTGACGAATGTAATAGGTCAAGCCATTGTCGAGGTGACCGATTCTCACATTCTTGTCAACAGGTATCTGTGGCATCTGCTGTGCCATCATACTACCTGTAGCAAGCAGCATCATCGCTGCTACGAAAATTTGCTTTAACTTCATTGTTATAGTTGTAAATTAAATATTTTCCTCGTCTTTCGAGTTGTTTGCCATGTTCCTCCTCTATACTAAAGAAACGTAATACCCTTCATTTTAGGTAGCTTTCAGGGTGCAAAAATAACATAATTAAAGAGACGTTGCAAGTATTTAGAGTGAAAACTTCCAAAATGCCTCCATTCTTAACATTAAACTAACATTTGCCCAGACGTGCCCTAACATTGCGTTAACACACCTTCCTCGGCTCCCCTGAAAGCCCACCTTATCGGCTCACGTTGAAACTCTTCGTCCAAGACCCACGGAAGAGTCGCACCAAGAAGAGGATGCCTCGGAACGTCAGCTCCACTGCCATGGCTATCCAGACTCCCTCCAAGCCGTAACTCTTCGACAAGCCGTATGCCAAGGTGAGGCGCACAAACCACATCGTACTGAGGTTGATGGCAGCAGGCTTGAAGGTATCTCCTGCTCCCACACAGACACTATAGGTGACGATACTTGCCGCAAAGAACGGTTCGGCGAAAGCCTCGATGCGCAAACAGGTGGTACCCAACTCCTGGATAGATTCCACTGGCGACAACAGACCTATCATCTCTGGAGCGAAGACATACATCACGACTCCCATCAGAGCCATCACTGCCATGCCCAAGCCCACCGTCATATAAGCGAAGTTCTTGCACAAGTCCATTCGGTTGGCTCCATGCGTCTGTCCCACCAAGGTGGTAGCGGCATCACCGATACCATACCCCGGCATATAGCAGAGACTCTCCGCAGTAATGGCAAAGGAATGGGCGGCGATGGCGATGTTGCCTAGCGGAGCCACAATCATGGTGCTCACTATCTGCGCACCACTCATCAAGATGTTTTGGATGGCAATAGGAATGCTAATCTTGCAGGCATTGCGAACATACTCCTTCACCCAATGGAAACGAGCGGCATCCTGGCGAAGATTCAAAATCTTGTTTTGGCACGCCGCCAACCAGAGGTTAGGCAAGGAGATGCAGATGTATGCCAAGGCTGTGCCATAAGCTGCCCCGACCACTCCCATCTTGAATATATATATAAACAGGTAATTGAAGACCACGTCACAGATGCACACCAATATCGCCATGACGCTCGGTGTGTGCATATTGCCAGCCGACTTGAGCATCATCTCCGAAGTATGATAGAGGAAGATGAAAGGCAAAGCCAGCGCATAAATCAAGAAATAGCGAGAGGAATTGCCTGCGATGTCGCTGCCGCCACCCAACCAATAAGGCAAGGGCAGATGGATCGCCACTCCTATCAAGGCAAGACAGACACTAAAAAGCAAGCCACAAATCAAGGCATGACGAAAAACCTGTCGAGCCTTGACAAAATCGTTGGCACCGATGAAATGCGCCACTTGCACCGAGAACCCCGTGGCTGCCGCACTGAGCAAGCTGCCTATCAACCAAGTGGTAGATTCTATCAGTCCGATGCTAGCCGAAGCCTCAGCACCGAGATGCCCCACCATAGAAGCGTCGATGAAGAACATCATCACCGTGGAAATCTGCGCCAACATAGAAGGGATGCTCAGCCCCACAATCAGGTTGAGTTTCTCCCGGCGAGCCATGTCACGCCCCAAGCGGATGGACTCCATCAAATAATCAGTCTTTTTACTATATAGCATAACTTTTATCAATCGAATGACATTCCATTATCCAGCAAAACGAACGCCAAATAACAGAAAATGGCGACCCCAATTTGAGGAATCGCCATTTTTTATAAACATAAAATAATTACTTTCTTTTCAATCATTA
>ERZ1034901.1787-NODE-1787-length-14503-cov-17.820944_pt1 | contig 14503 bp, 7 predicted proteins | sample MGYA00520628_ERZ1034901 | MGnify/ENA primary metagenome ERZ1034901 (study PRJEB33766, sample SAMN09781783) | gut metagenome | biome: gut microbiome | host: Homo sapiens | place: Madagascar | study: EMG produced TPA metagenomics assembly of the PRJNA485056 data... | reverse complement strand
TGGGAAGATAAAATGAACAAGAAATTAGATGATTTACAAGAACAGATAAAACTTGTAAATGACTCACATCTTTATGATTTGGCTTAAACTATGAAAACCTTAGATTTAAGCCAAATCAATATTCTTGCTCCATATCCTGTTTGGTATGAAGAAGGGGAGATTATGTTTAAAACAGACTATAATATCCTCTATTCAATAGCATTTGAATTAGATGATATGCTCAATCTAAAAGCCTATTGGTTTCGCATAACAAACAGAAGTAGGAAAAAATCTCCCAATGACAAAAAGATTCAACAAACGGTTATCCTTGTTATAGAAGAATTTTTCAGAAAAAATCCAGATATCCTTCTATATATTTGTGATACAGCCAATGAACAACAAGCTCAACGAGACAGATTGTTTTTACGCTGGTTTAATGGCTATGAACAGAAAAAGAAATATGCAATTAGAACAGCAACAGTTATAGATGAAGGCTGTCCAAATTACGTATCAATAATTGTACCTATTTTACACCCTCAATTAGAAATGATTATTTCTACATTTGAACGTGAAATAGCCATGTTTCAAAACAACAAATAAAAAGAGCATAACAGTTGGGCAACGCATGCACATCAGCTGTTGTGCGAGCGCATATCAGCTGTTATGCAAGCGCACAACAGCAGTTGTGCGGCCGGAGATACTAAATAACTCAGAAATATATCTTGTCTTTTCCGACAATATATCTTTAATATACGAATAAAAGAGGGTGCATCATAAATTCATGATACACCCTCTTTTCGTTTTTTATCAACTATTTTAAACTTGTCAAACCAAGCTTCTTCTATCTTACGGCAACCTTCAGTCCCTTAGCCTGAGCACAGGACTGGGTGGATGCCTTTATGATATAAACTCCAGATGGAACACGGAGAATCATTCTCTGCTTATCAGGCAACTGATAGCTGTGAACCCTCTTGCCATCCAAGGTAAATACCTCTACCCTACCTAACTTCTCACCATTCAAGGCAGAAACAACAATCATGCCCGCTGCAGGTGAATAAACCTTCAGCTGATTACTTTCAGCCTCAGCCTCAATCTGCTGGATACCGGTAGTACCACGAGTCTGTGTCAGGAAGTATCTGCCATGCTCGTTCGCCTGAATGCTCACCTCATTGCCATCCTCCAACTCGGTATACTGTCCGTTGGCTGCATCATAGAGATACAGCGGAGCATCGAGCTTGGCGACACCCTTGAAGTCAAGGTTCACCATTTCGTTCTTTTCACCATTCTCCATGATTACACCCATTGGCATCCATTCAATCTTAGGAGTAGCATTCACAGCCACAGCCTGAGAACCAGCCACGGTATAAACCTGCGGAATACCACTCAGGTTCTGATCGCACAGAAGATCCACATCCTCCTGCTCATCATAATCATCAGAAGCCTCTTCTCTTACGGCAATGCGAGCCTTCGAACGCTGTCCCTTTGCATTCTGAGCCGAGACATTCACGTCTTTGAGATAATCAGAAGCAATGACGAAACCAGTAGAGAGCAGACGGTCTACATACATCGCAGAAGTGAACTTCACTTCACTTACAGAAGTTTTTCCATCCTTCTTCACAAAGAACGACTGGGTAGGCTGGACGAAAAAGTCTTTATCTGCCAAATCTGCAGCAGCTTTACTTCTTACGTTATCTCCATCAACCACCCATACAGCTTTCTGCAATCCTGTATTTACCTCAAAGAATTTCTTCAGAGAGATAGAGCAGGTATATGGATTAGCCACGAGATAGAAACCGCTGTTGTTATCAGCTCCCAAGCTCTGAGTCATCTCTGCGAGATGCTTCTCATCGTTATTGTAAGCAACGAGGAGCTTGCCATGACCTTCATCCTTCTTAACCGACATCTTGCTTGAAGAAGGCGTTGAGCCTGTATAATCGAAGTACTGGTATTCCTTATCTTCCTTTGGCAAACGGAGGAGCGCATTCTTAGTCTGATCCTTTGGCAAGAGTGCATTACCAGCCTTGATAGCGAAGCCGCCGAATGAGCCATCAGTATAGCATTCATCCACCTTATTATATACGTGGCTCCAGTAGCCGAGATTTACCTCAACTTTGCTAGCCTCACCACTTGGCTTATGCCATGCATCATGCTCACCATCATCAGAAGTGATTTCCTTCACATCACTCTTCATCCAAGCTTTCTGATAAACCGGATACTTGCTTCGGCTATACGCATCAGAAGTACTAGAACCTTCCACCTTATCATTATACTTAATACCCGTAAATGCCTTAGTTTCCTGTCGTCCATTACTTGCTGGCACATACATATCACCGGCGTAAATATACTGCAGAGGTGAAGCCATGGTGTACCACTTGTTAGGCACCAGTTCCTTCTCTACCCAAGCCTTGTCATAAACCAGATAGCACTGGTCGCGAAGCTCGCCCTGAGGCTTGAAATAAATCTGATGGCAGGTATTGCCATAGAACTTCTCGCACTTCAGATTACCATCTGCTTCGAATCCCTTATTGGCATCAGCCTCATTCCAGTAAGCCATGATATCATACTGGATATACTTCGTAGCCTCATTACCCTTACCGTTAGTCAGCTTGGTAGCAATCTGATTGGTAGTACGATAAACGATGTTACCGAGGTCTGGGAATGGCAACCCCTTCAAGTTATCAATCGTAACCTTGGTAAACTTCATTGGCACATAGCTGTTCTGCGTTGGGATGTCCACCTTTGGCGTAATACCGGATGCACTGCCATAAGCCTGATAATCATGATACTCATTATCATGCAAATCTGTAGAAGATGAGCGATGCCAGTTGTTATCATTGTTCCAGTTGGCATTCATACCGCCATCGGCTGTAGGAGTCCAGGTAATGAATTCCGGAACTATCTTCACCTTGAGATAAGCCTCACCAGGACAACTTGTTCCACCTGTTGCAGCTGCTTTCTGCTCGAAGACGAATCGAAGATCGTAGTAATAACCCTCGTGGAAATTATCCAAAACATCCTTTGAGAACAGGAGGTCAAGGGTTGCCTGAGTCGCAGTACCCACTTCGCCTATATGATCAGACTTTAATGTTGCAACAGGTTTATTCAATAAAGAAGCATCCCATAGAGGGTCATTGGTTGTAGCAACATAGACATCTGCAGAATTTGCACCAGTCTTGCTATCATCAATGAATGTCAAAGTCTTATCTTCGACACCAGTCTTATAGCTTGCGCTATGCAATGGTACCTGGAGATATCCCTCGGAAGAGTTTGTCTCGTTCTGCTTCAACAACTTCTTAATCTGTGGCAATCCGATACGAAGCGCAGACTTATAAGTTGCATCATTAAACGGATAATACACATCATTGAAACCGAAATTAAGCTGTGGACCATCCTTGGCTATACGCAGAGCTACAGGAACTGCTTCATCGCAAAGCAAGTAACTAACTCCATCTTTCGTATAAACATCCTCACCGTCAGCATTCGTTCCATTAGGTGCTGGTTTCATATAGATAGTATGAGCACCATATTTGATATCACTAATAGGAATCGTAATTTCATTTAAAGCGGTACTGCTATAAGGTGTTGTAGCCTGGTCGATATACCAGAAGAATGACACATCTGTAAGCGTAATCTTAGCACCTGTTTTTGGGTCGATAGTCGTTAGATTACCCTTGAGTGTAACACTAGGATTAGTTGCAGCACAATCCACACGATACTCCGTAATTACATTGCCATGAGCATCAGTAATCGCTGGTGTCTGGCCAATCAACTCGAACAAATCACTATAGATAGAGCAGACATCAGAAGGTTTACCCCACTTTGCATCAGGTGCATCAGGATTGCTATCTGTACATACAGATACATAATACTTCTTACCCTTTTTGAGTGCGAATTTATGATTAGCGAGGATGATGTATCTTTCACCATCAGCATCTGTCTCTATCATGCTAACACCATCAATCTTATGTGAATTACAATCCGTTTCTGAATTATACACATCAACAGAAGCATAGCTATCTGGCATTTCTTGCTTCACACCATCCAAAGTATAATCATAAAGATCTTCACTAGCTACAGGCGTACCATCCTCATTCACAAAGCGGAAATGAATCTTCGTATTCTTGTGACCAAGCAAGGCATTCAAGGTCTCATGAATGGCACGTACCTTCAACTTGATATTACCAGTAGTTGAGCTACCACAAGCTGGCCGGTCCTGATATACCTCTATTTTTGCTGGTTTTGAATATATACGAATATCATCTACAGCATAGTCTGCACCTTGAGTTCCCTGACTATAGTTATCAATCTCGATACGGAAATCTGAATACTTTTCTGCTTGTGCTTCTTTCTGAATCGTAATCTTACCAAAGACCTGATACCACTTTCCTTTGTCTTGACTATCACGGTTTGTTTTAAAATCACCTGAAGAGAAAGAATGAAGCAAAACTTTCTTACTACCATCAAGACCAAATAACTTAAACATAATCTGCGGTAATGTTTTTGCATTATCAGTCATATCAGCAATATACGCAGAAAACGCCATTTGCTGACCCGTACAAAGGTTAGCTGTAAATTCTGCCGATGCTATGGTACGGCTTTCATCAGAAGCATCAACATAGAGGAAAGAACCCGTTTGAGACTTACCGGTTGATTCCCAAGTTCTATCATGTAACTCAGTACCTGTATAATACCACTGATATTTATCAGAAGTATTAGATGACGCCCCCGATACATTAGCCGTCTTATAGATACCATACTCTCCATGCAATGGTGAATGCATTGGATCATGATATGTAGGACTACCTGTATAAGCAGCACTCTTACTTAAGAGCTTCTTATAGACAAATCCATAACTTCTCTTTGACCAATCAGAAGGATGCTCAGATTGATTATCCATATCATTGGTTGGCGCTGAAAGGGTTTGTTCTGGGCTGTCATTATCGAAACTGATCATTGCCACACGGTTATAGTTCTCTTCGAGATAAGAAATTTTACGCTGAACATCATCATTACCCATCTCAGAATCCATCATAGGATGGAAACCAAAGAAACGGCAGTTGAAATTAGCAATCGGACAACTACTATTGTCGCTCTCATCCACAGCATAAGCCACTACCGAGAAGTGGTCACCATAGTTAAATGTAATATTACCTGTAACAAAATTACCATCCAAATCCTTCCATGCATTAGATGCACTATTTAAGACATCTTGACTGACATCAAAGAAACGAGGGAAACCAGACACATTACTTTCTCTTTCAAAATATCTATCTTTATCACCATTATATATTCTCCATATAACCTTAGTCGCTTTCTTTAGTTCTTTACCGAAATCTTCAGCAACTATATCACGGTCTGATTGCCCAGTTGGAAAATAAACATGATGCTTAGGATTTGTCATCGGATAGAAATAATACATGGTTGGCTTCATATTAAGACGCAAAGTCATTGTTGAAGTTGTGTTTGCGAAACCAACAGTAACATTCTTATTATCCTCATAAGTAAGGTCATTTTCCGAATTGGTAAGATAATCTTCTATCTGATCTGCCATTTGCTTAGCAGGAATAAGATGGAAAATATAACGGATAGAAAGAGTACTTTCATGTTCCAAATAAGAACCAGTCGCATCCATTCCATCTACATAACGGCTTACATCACAAGCGATAGTCTCCCCATCCCAACTTGTATCATCAGGACGAGTATAATTTACACCGACAGATCCTTGCCATGGGCTAATTACACCAGAACCAGGAGTTGGTAAATTATATGCCAACAGACCTTTTTTATTACCATTTTCATCACTTATCTCTTTCAAGTAAGTTGTACCATCTTGGGTATCTGCTTTAATGTTGGCAGATGCCTCATCTGTATCATAATTGTACCATCTGTAATAACCCAATGGCTCCAAAGCGCCATGTCCTTTCTTTCCATCTTCTCCATCAAAGTCTTCCAAAGGCAAAGTCAATGCAACAGGCATACCAACTTCAACTGGATACGTATACTCCCAAGTATAGGTCTTTTGGCGTAGCTGCCCCTTAGAAACATCTATCACCTCATAATCGCCATCAGCATTCGCATAACCCTTATAATGCTTGAAAGGGCGTTCTTTAATCGTATAGATTATTTTCAATGAATTTGTTGGTTCAGATACAACTAAACCATTTTCAATAGTTGGAACATCATTACTGGCTTCTACTTTGATAACATAATGAGTAAAATTCTGTGATTCATTCTGGAAGAACTTAAACTGTATATCTTGGGGGAAAAAATTACTGGAAGTTCCTGAATAATAGATAATACCATCTGTTGCTTTATAGGCAACATTAGGCCACACCTTTAAATCTGTAGCTGTAATATCAGAATACCGATCCCATTGATCTTTTCTCTGCACCTTAAATGAGGTAGCATCCTGCAAAATATTATCATCTTTTTTATAGATACATATTTTGAGAAACAAAGGTTTCTTGGAAACATCATACTGAGTTCCGTCAGAAGTCTTCTCCAGCATATTATTTGCTAACAGTAAAGATTCTATATTATTGATTAAAACACCTTTACCTTCCGTTGCACCCCAAGCTGTCTTAAATTCCTGAATGTAGGCATTAGAATTCTCCTCTCCCCATATAGCATTTGGCAGCAATGCAAGCATTGCTACCAACATATATCTCATTACACTATTAAAAATCTTAGACTTAAACATAAGCTTCAATGTTTTTTAATATTAGTATTATTGTTTTGTTCTGTAATAGTAACTCTGTCTCGTATAATGTTTACGAGAAGAGAAGCTTCTCAAATCCTTGGTGAAAAGTATCTTGTATGTAAGTTCTTTTCCTGAAGCACCTGGTATAGGGACTGTGACCTGATAGAGGGCGCTCTGCTTGTCGGCAGCATCATCATTGAAGATACCTTCGAAATAGCCGGTGGTTGTATTCCATGATGGAAGAACTTTAAACACCTTATGGGCATTCGCTGTAGCAGCTGCGGCATCAGCCATACCATCTTCTTGGATTAGCTCCCATTTTACATTGGCATAATCGATGGTTCCTGGCACATCGGTGTCATCGGCCTTTACTACCTTTGGCTGGATATGGAATTCCTCTTCAGGGTAATAACAGGTATAGGAAAGCGTGGTTCCGTTATCTGTTATGGATGGATAGAGACCGATGGCAGAGAAGGACTGAACATCAAACTTCAACTTGTAATCATCTAATTTGATTTGGAGAATGTGATGGTCGTTGCGAGCTATCGTTGTCCAATCCTTGAACAAGGCGTAACGCTTGACTCCTGCTGATGTATTCAGATTGATGATGAAATACTTGGAAGTATTGCCCGCTACGCTTTCATTTACATAAAATGAAATCTCATTCTCTGGCTTATAAGTATCAGTACTTGCAGGTATCGTCTTTGATGGAGACAGCGTATAAGTATAATTCTCCGTTGTAGCCTGCCCTACCAGATTCGGAGAACATGTAACTTGCTCATTATCTGCATCAGAATGCTTTGGCAACAACATGATGTTATCAGCATCTGCATTATCTTTGCTATTCTTAGTAATATCGCTGATGGCAATATCATTGATTATCAAATCAGTAGAACTTGGATTCCTAAACTGAAGTGTAACCTTTGCCAGCATTCTTACTACCCAAAGCTCAGTTTTATCAGGCTTACCGGAAGCATCTATCATTACTTCCTGCTTATTGCTCATTGGAATGCCTTTGGTAGTAACATCGAAGCCATTACCATCCATCTTCCATTCCTTATCATCAAAATTGACTTCTGCACCTTTAAAGATGCCTAGCTCGGTGGAAGTAAGATTGGCAAAGGAATAAACCTGGTAGGTAGCAACCTCTTTAGGAAGATCTGTTATCGTAACATCATCTTTAATGCGATTACCATCCGATACATCCGTATTCTCTGCAAAAGAAACAACCTTGTTGTCTTTCACAAAGGCTACAACCCAACTCTTCATGTTTTCTGCATCTATGCCATTTTCCCATGTTAACGTAGCTCTGGTTCCAGAAGAGGAAACTGTAGAAAGAGTCATGTGGACGGTAATCTTGTCGCCTGGGTTATCGCCTCCACTGTCTCCCTGTATAGGGTCAGCACTATCTGTGGAGCAAGCCGTCATAAAGGCTAGCACCATCAGAATCAATGCTGTATGTATCGTCTTAATCGTTTTCATTGTTTTGAAAGTTTAATTTCAAACTATACTTTCTGTTTATCTATTTATTTCGTTTTTACATTGTTATCTCGTCGTGAGTATAGGTTGCCCATTTTCTCACGTTGAGGGTAATCTTCATTCCATCCGGTCCCTTTCCAGTAATTCCGTCAATACGAACCCGATAGATGTTATTGCGGACTATGCCGTAATGCATTATATCATTAGTTGTACCATTTCCCGTTGGGTCGCTATGACGAATGACGTAGGTGTAGCATTTTGGAGTACCGACTGCACCCGTTTTAGGACTACCGAATTTACCATTAGCCATATCTTCAGCTGTAGCAACCTCCCATTGAGCAGCATCATAATAAGTTCCCTTAAACACCAATCCCGTTGATGTTTCTGGAGAATTATCAAAGGAAGTATTCTCCATAACATAGTCGAGAATATAGTATTTATAATTATACGGAGTTGTGGCTTTTGCATTATCATTATCTTTACCATGACTTTTATCAGCATTCTTCACCTTATAAAAATCAGAGAAATTCATTGACTCCCAATCCGTAATACTTTTCTTTTCATGACGATAAGCAACTCCTGTACGACTAATTGTCCATGGACAAATTACATAGTTCGTTGAATTATGATTTGCATCTTCTGTTTCTTTTAAATTGTAATTTACAGTCGTTTTGTCGTTACCATCAGTAACTCTCTTTATGAGGTATTCACCTGAGGTTAAATCGTTATATGGCATAACAGACTCTAAAACAAAACCACCAATAACATTATTCGATGCATCGGTTACATTATAATTATATGTATATGTGCTTGGCGTTGTGTTCTCGTTTTCCTGCCTATAAGCATTTGGCATGATATCAATACGAGCTGCCAGTCTTTCAATATCTACATCTACAAGATAAGGATCTTCCTGAGAACCTATATGTCCATCAGGAGTTAGTTGGGCATCCTTTAAGGATGACATCAAGAAGTTGCTTGATTTTGTTATATCTGCATCATCTCGTGTACAAACATCCATAATAAGTTTATCGCGGATATCTTTCAATGTTTTACCTTGCCATTCAGAAGTCATATCACCAGCATTAGCAACTACAAGCAGATGATAGTTCTTTTCAATAATTGCATTCTGTATCTGTATCGGTGCAGATTGCCATATTCTAGAATTACCACCACTAGTTGTAGAGAAGTGCTGAAAGTAAATAACCTTTTCTATGATGGCACCATCATCACTCATATCATTCTTGGAAGATGAATAAAGCAATAAGTTTAAGTTGGTAACGGTTCGCTCATTCATTTCACCTACATCATCACCATCACCATCCTCTCCACCAGAAGGATTCTCTGTAAAATGATACTTATCATCTTCACCTGCCCTACTCGCTCGTGTATCTCCACTACCATCCACTGTTACCTTTACCTGCAGATATGTCTTCATATCCTTGTTGGGCATAGGCGAATCGCAAGTGTTGTCGCTCGCACAGGATGCGAACGACATCACCAGCAAAAGGGCTAGCAATGAGAGGGTTATTGTCTTTATCTTAAACATACACTTTCTTTTTTTGAATCGGCTTATGGGAAGCCGGGTAGGACATATTAATTGAGTTCTTCGAACTGGATGCGCTTGCTCCAACTCAGTACATTCACGCTGATGGTGATGTAGCAATACTTGAGCTTGCCACCCTGGATAAAGAACTGAAGTTTGTAATCGTAGGCACGGTCTAGGAATTCCTGTGCACTGTAACTGTACTCCTCACTGGTGCGAAGACGACTCAAGAGGTCAGGAAGATTGACATTTACGACTGTATTTCCGGTCTCCTTACTCTTGATGAGGAGATGACCGTCCTGTTTGTAATCATCGTGCTTCAGAATGCGGGAAGTCATGAAGTCGGCATGAGCTATCTTGCCCTGCTCGGTTTCATCCACCGTATTCCATGTAGCATGAGGAGTATAAACCACCTTACGGCTTTCATCGAGAGAGTTGTCCCAAAGGATGCGGGCATTATGATCCTCAATGGTCATTGTGTAGTCGTTGACATCCATATCCTGTGGAGAGTCAAGGTCACGAAGCGCCACATTGATTTTCTTTGTATCACGAACCAGCGGAATGGTAGCATAGGCTGCTTCAGAGGAAGAAACCTCTACGGATTCGAGCATCTTGCCATGCCAAAGGGTGTCCAATGGCATGGCATGATTCTCAACTTCATCATAATCACCACGGCTCTGATGGTCGAGGTTCACCTCCAACTTCTTGATATTGTCGCCCTTAGCCAGTTCTGTACGAACAAACTTGGCGCGACCGGATTGCAGTTGGTCAGCATAAGCATTCTGTCCGGCAAGGGCAAGGAACTGATATTTGCCTGGCTGTAGGTTCTCGACGTGCATTACATAATTTGGGTCTTTGAGAGGCGATGATAGCGCAGAATTCGTCTCGGTCTGTTGGGTTATATAGTTTCCTTTGTCGTCGAATACATACAGCGTTACCTGTCCAACATGGTCGTTGAACATGTCGGCACGCTGGAGGTTGTAATCATACTTAAATTTCACATATACACCATTAGGACAATCGCTGTAGTCCTGGTGCCACATATCGTTGCACGAGGTGACGACTGTCAGGGTCATGGCAGCAGCCATGACACCCTTCAACCATTTATTTATCTTCTGCGCTATCATATCGCTAATCAATTATTGTTTTCTATATTTTATCTTTATCAAATTACTTTCCGAGGATAGTATTCTGCGTACGCTTAGCCCATGAGAGGACGTTAATCTTAGCAGAGATATAAGCATCGATGTTATCATCAGGAGTTTTATCTGTAGTAATATTAGGAACTACAGGAGAACCGATCTTCTTGATTTCTGTAACTTGAATTTCATACCAGTTATTACGTACCAAACCGTAACGACCCAAATAATTCTGCTCCTTGTTACCTGGATAAGCTTCTGAAGCAGATGGTGCAACAGATGATTCACCATTGTTCCATGGAGCCAAATCATCAGCAAAATGCTTGATACGTACTTCATAATAAGAAGCACCACCTACATACTTACGGATTACACGATTAGCATTAAGCTGATCCTTAATAGCATCCCAACCTGTAAAGTCTGGGGCAGTTGTGGATAATTTTCCCTTACCGACAGTAGAAAGCTTTATGTCAGTAACCTCTAAGATTCCATCATCATTAGGATTAGAAGCCCATGAGAGTTCAAAGTCTGCCATATCCCAAGTTGTAGAAGGCGAAGTTTGATACAAAGTCAAATAATCCTTCAAAGCAACGATATTGATTCCACCGCTATTCAACACGTATGACATAACAGCCTTGTCACGATCAGTTGTCGATGCAAGAATTTTATCATCTCCATTATTGGTATAAAAATCAGCACCATTGTTGAATGTTGCCTTAACCAAAGCACGGGTAGTATTCTGATAGTTCATGTGATCCACATCAAATGTATTCTCATGGCAATATACATACTTACCTGATGCAAGCCAATCGGTAATTTCAGAAGCGGAAGTTACAGTTTTGAAGTTAGTATCATGATTTGTTTTATCATAATCCTGATCATACGTAGGGTCGACACACCAATAAGTACGATACAAGCTGACTGCTGTCTGCAGCGTTGTTTCACCCAACTGTTTTTCACCTACAAAACGATAATTAGGTGAAGCAGCAGTAAACTTCTCTGAAGAATATTTCAGATAAGTATCAGCACCAGTACCCATGTTTCGAACAATGTATGAAGACTTAGTTGTATTATCAAGTACCCAACCATTGAATTCGTATGGAAGGTTATTATCTGTAGTATTACCAGAAACTGTTGAGTTCAAGCTAACTTTAGCAACACCACGCTCTACGAATACAGAAACAGCAGGGTCATTGATAGCCTCACTTTTAGTTTCTTTAATCTTGTTCAAATCAACCTTAGAAAGGGTTGTATACTTACCATCAGGTGCAGAGGCATTACCTGGAGTTTCACTGACAGGAGCATTTGCCATAAAGAAACCTGTACTAGTCATCGCATTTTCTGTAGTCAGGGCCAAGATGTCATTATAAGTTTTGCCTGTTAAATCTGTCGTACCCTCAAGCAATTTACCATCACTTGCTGTAAGAATACTATTGTCATTCAAAAGGACAAGTGCATAAACATCTGTAGCAGTTATTGACTTAATCTGGGTAACAACACTATGTGTAGATGTGATGTTATCGTTATCTGTATCTAGATCTGTACCGGTAAGATCCAATTTGTAAGCAGCAAGCAATGTATAATCGCCTTCAGAAGTCTTACCTGTAGCATCGAACAATGCCAAGATACCATTCTTTACCTCATACTCTGATGCTTCACCATCATCGTATTTATCATTAACAGCACGTGAAGTGTTGCCAGAACGTGTAGGAAGATTAACAGAAACAGACATAAATCCATTTCCGTCCTTGTTAAAACTTGGGTTATTACCACCCGCCAAGTCATCACTGCTTGAACAAGAACCGAGCATCAGACCTGCCAATACTGCGGAAAACAATAACGATTTTTTCATACTTGATATAATTTGATTTGATTAATATTTTTATTCCTATTTATTACCTTTTATAGATTTTCGAGATTCTCCTGAGCAGCCTTGACACCTGCCTTGGCAGCCAAGCCGAAGTAATGGCGAGCCTGCTGGTCATTGCCCTTCAATGCCTCGTATACACCACGGGCATTCTGAGCCGCAGGACTGTTGCCAGCCTTGTCAAGATAAGCCTTGGCACCATCGGCATCACCGGCATTCAAGCGGGTATTGGCAGCATTGAGATTGGCTGTTTCGTTCTCTGGGAACATGCGGACGGCAATCTCCATCACGTCGTTAAACTCCTTGCTGCCAGGCTCATAGGTCTGAGCCACCAGGAACATCTCTTCCTGACTGAGCTGCTGTGGCTTGGTCTTGATAATCTCCTTTGCCTCTGCCACATCGAATGGCTTTACCTTATAGGTGATGCGGTAGTCGGAATGGCGGAGGGCAGGATACCAGGTATCAAGCATGAAGCGATACTCTGATGGATACAGCTTCTTGATTTTCTGCTCACGGGCATCCGGATCCATCTTCTCATCATTGGCGATTGCCAGAATCTCAGCCTTATGCTCCAGGTTACTCTCCTTGAGATAGTTGCGGAGACCCTCCCAATCCTCTGCCGTAGAAGAAACGGTGAAGAGCTTGGTTGGCAGGGCTACCATGCGGCGAACATAATCGGTAAGGGTCTTGGCACGGTTCTTTGCCAGATAGTCATTATGGCTGTAAGGACTCTCAGGAGAAGCATAACCATGAATGTTGATTCCGCTCACCTCCAGGTTCTTATCATCTTTCAGGGCATTGATGGTTCTTACGATGCTGTCCAACTGAGCCGGATTGCGACGGTAGTCGGCATGTAGCTCTATCTTGTTGACAGGGAAGTCGATATAAGCACGCTTATCGAGATGACGAACCTTGATTGCCTCAACGGCAGGACGTACAAAGACAGCCTGTGGCTGACGGCGATGGCGGAGATGGAAATCATTTCCCTCCTCCAGGTTGCCACATCCACAAAGATCTTCATGCATATTGAGATCGTAGTTCTTCATGACTCCCGCCACAGGAATGGAAGCGGTATACTTAAGGGTCTGTGCCTGCTTGTTGTTACGGCGAACCACCATCGCCTTTGGCGAAAGGTTCAGATGCTTGTTCCCTACCCCACGTTCATACATAATCTGCTGGCGTTTTCCGTTGATGACAATCTCAGGCAACTTATATTCCAACTTCTGACTCTTGAAGATAGGAGTATATACCAGCTGGGTATTGGTAGGAAGGTTGAGCGAATCGAGGTTGAGATCCATCGATACCGTCAAAGCGTTATTTTGCTGCGCCACCTGCACATTGCTAACCTGAATCTTGTTGGCAGCCAGTTTTACTTCATGACAGTTCTGTGCCATAACAGTTGCAGGAGCCATCAATAAGGCAGCATATAATAAATAGGTGGTATTTCTTGAAAGTTTCATGATCATTAATGTTAAAAGGGGTTATAACATATAAATGAGGGAGAGGGCAGCCTTGGTAGGGCCCACATAGTTATCGTGAGAGGATTTTTGCTTCTCCCCACAGTTGCCACACTTGAACTTGTCGTACTGGATGTAGTCGTAGCCAATGCCAATGGATGTTTCCAGGTTCCAGTGCTTGGAAAGTGGCCACTGATAACCAGCGGTGACACCACCACCTACGTACCATCCCTCATAGCGATGGTCGCGCAAGTCCTTAAACATACCGAAAGGTAGCTTGACGCCTCCGGCATTAAACTGTCCACCCATAGCATGAGCACCGAGGAACCAGCCATTGAA
>ERZ1034901.1785-NODE-1785-length-14509-cov-6.241940_pt1 | contig 14509 bp, 14 predicted proteins | sample MGYA00520628_ERZ1034901 | MGnify/ENA primary metagenome ERZ1034901 (study PRJEB33766, sample SAMN09781783) | gut metagenome | biome: gut microbiome | host: Homo sapiens | place: Madagascar | study: EMG produced TPA metagenomics assembly of the PRJNA485056 data... | reverse complement strand
CAGTTGTGGCAGTTTATTGAAAGCTACGATGAAGTTGGCTATACGATTGAGGAGCGGGATACAGCTCTGCAGTTTGATGAGGAATATCTTCTGCAGATGTATACCAACATGATCACCAATTACACAGTATTTAAGAGCCTGTTGGAATCTGATCCCCGCAAGATGACCGAGATCGCCGAAGAGAAGCGGGAGCCTGTTAAGCCAAAGTTCATTAAAGAGATCAAGGAAGAGGAAGTTGAAGACTGCAATCTTCCGGATGTGGAGATCCGCAGAGTTTTTGTAGAAGAAGTGACACAGGCGCAGCTTGATGCAGAAGCGAAGCTGGAAGAGGAAACTGCAAAGAATGAAAAGCTGGAGGAATCTGTGGCATCTCTGCAGCTTCAGATGGATTCTTTGTCTCAGCAGCTTAAACAGCTGGAGCAGTTAAAGGCGCAGACAGAGCAGGAGAAGCAGGAGCTGGAGGAAGAGCTGGCAGAGACTCAGAATGCGAAGAGAGAGATCCGTGTAGCGCTGGATAAGGCACAAGAAGAGACCAAGTTCGCAGTGCGCATGACAGAGAAAGCTAATAAAGAAGCAGCAGAGGCGAAGAAGCGAGCGTTTGCTGCAAGAAAAGAGACAGAAGAGACCAGACAGTCCGCAGAGCAGGAAGTGGCAGATGCGAAGGAGCAGGCAGCCAGGGCGATAAGGGATATTCGCTCACAGGCAGCAAAGGATGTGACGGATGCTGAGATTCAGGCAGCAAAGGATATGGATCAGGCACAGAAAGCTGCTGAGGATAAGGTGAAGCTGGCCGAGCAGGAAGCAGACAGAACTGTGAAAGCAATTCAGCATACAGCAGCAGAGGAAATAGCATCTGTAAAGGAAGCTACAGATGCAGAGATAAAGGCAGTGAAGGCAGAAGCTGCACAGGAAGTTGAAACTGTGCGCAAGGATGCAGAGCAGCAGATTGCAGCCATCCGTAAAGACGCGGAGCATGAAATTGAGCGTGCGAAGCAGGAGGCGGCAGATGCTGTACAGCGTATGTTGGCTGCGGAGAAAGAAAAAGAAAAGGCAATTGCCAGGGCTGAAGCAAACAGTCTGTCACGCTATATAGTACAGACACTTCAGGAACGGCGTGACCGTAAGCAGACCAAAGAGGATGATGAGAAATGAAGATAAAGAAAGCATTTTTTGCTCTGGTGAATCTTATTTCCGTACTGGTCATTGCATTGGCAGTTGTTGTATTAATTATTGTATTATTGACGAAACCAGGAGAAGCACCGAATATTGCAGGATATTCGGCGCTTCGCATTACAACGGGAAGTATGGAACCAACGTATGGCGTTGATACGATGATTTTGGTGAAAAAGACAGATCCATCTGAGATTAAAGAAGGAGATGTGATCTCATTTTATTCATCAGACCCGGCACTGGATGGGGCAGTCAATACACATCGAGTAGTGTCGATTCAGCAGGAGGATGACCATTATATCTATGAGACCAAGGGAGATGGCAATAATGTAATCGATGCCTATCCAGCGGATTCCAGATATCTGGTCGGAAAGGTGGTCGGTTCTTCAACATTGATCGGCAAGCTGTCGAGACTGGCTGCGAATCCGTTGATATTTATCCCGATGATTCTGGTGCCGCTGGCATTAATATTGATCTGTAATGTAGTAAGCACGGTATCGCTGGCTGGTAAGATAGCGAAAGAAGAGGAAGAAGAGGCAGTCAGGGAAGCGATTCGTGAGATTCGTGAGAAGAAAGGAAATAAAAACGATTATAAGTCAGAGTAGTTGGAGACGAAATCTGTCAGCGAATAATTGTGATAAGACGAGAACAGTATGGTATGATAATGGCTAGAGGAAGGAGAAAAAAACATGCTGAGTATTTATTTGGGAGATATGAGCGATGCAATTTACCATCCGCCTACATTTTTTGATAACCGATATGAAGAAGAATGGATTGCAGAGCCGTTATCGATAGATATGATAAAAGATGTAGATCAGTCAGAAGTAGTAGGAGTCAGATTGATTCAGAGTCCTGTGCTCGGACCGATATCAACGAAAGAGTTATCAGGTGGAGTAAAAACATTAATTTTAATGGCTTTTGATGAGAGTGGAAAAGTATTTAATGCATCAGCATGCGGAGATAATTGTGCAAAATGGATTCTACAGATTGGAAAAATGAAAGATATTACAATTAATCTCCGTCATATCATGGATTTTGGTGAAGGTGAATTTGATATTAAGATTCTGAATACGGGCAACATGGTTCATAACATGCATGAGTTTACCGATGTTGCTGTTGAGTATGTATAGGTGAAAGTATGAAAGGAAGCCATAGAGTAGTTATACAAAATAATAAGCTGCATTATGAATTTGTGATTAAAAGAAATATTACCATTATTCAGGGCGACAGTGCAACGGGAAAGACTACATTGATCAATATGCTGAGACAGGCAGAGAATCTAGGAGCGTCGAGCGGTATAGATGTTGTGTCAGATGTTCCGTGTAGAGTATTGGAAGGTTCAAACTGGAAACTGATTTTAGATAATTCGGCGGGTAATATTTTCTTTGTTGATGAAGAAAATACGTTTCTTAATACAGAAGAATTTGCGTCAGCGGTAAAGGAATCAGATAATTATTTTGTTCTGATTACAAGAGAAAATCTCTATAATTTGCCGTATAGTGTGGAAGAAATATATGGATTATATTCATCTGGCAAATATCAGAACACCAAAAAGATATATCAACAGATGTATCGGATATATTCGGATATCACATAATTAACAATGCAGGGAATTGTAATCTAAGACAGAGGTTTGACGAATGTACACAGGATATGAGCTTCTCTGGCTCTTCTTCAGCGCCAGCTTCCTTGGCTGGGCACTGGAGACTGCTTCTTCAGCGCTGAGTCGGAGAAAATTTACAAACAGAGGTATTGTCAATGCACCGTTTTGTATCATCTACGGTGTGGCATTGACGGTGATAACAATTTTCTGCCAGGAACTGCAGGGTTTCTGGCTATTTGCTGAGTGTATGATTCTTGCCACAGTCATAGAGTGGGTGGCAGGTCATATGATCGAGCGGATGTACCATGAGAGATGGTGGGATTATTCAAATCGTAAATGGAATCTGGACGGTTATATCTGTCTGTCTGCATCTGTATTGTGGGGAGCACTTGGTGCGGTTATGATGCGCTGGGGGAATCCGCTGCTGGAAGACATCTACCATCTGTTGCCATATACAGTCGGCAGGATAGTGCTGTGGGTGCTGGTGGGTGTGCTGGTACTTGATATGGCAGCGACGCTGATTATTCTGTCAGGACGAAGCCGCAGGATGGAACAGTGGGAAGCAGTTGACTCGTGGCTTACCGGTATCAGTTCTAATCTGGAGAGGAAGATCTATGGATGGATCGACCGCCGTATCCGCAGAGCTTATCCGGAGAAAGAAGGTAAACGTGCGGAGATTCTGGCTGAAAAGGCAGAGCGAGATGAGATGTCTTCGACTGTATTTGCTTATGGCTGCGGATTTTATAAGATTGTCTGGCTGTTTCTGATCGGTGCATTTTTAGGAGACATCGTAGAGACGATATTTTGCAGGATCACCGGAGGTGTCTGGATGAGCAGGAGCAGTGTGGTCTGGGGACCGTTCAGTGTAGTCTGGGGACTTGGTATTGCGGGCGCAACGATGCTGCTTTACCGGTACCGCGACAGATCGGATCGATACATATTTATGGCAGGCACTTTTTTGGGAGGAGCATATGAGTATCTGTGCAGCGTGTTCTCAGAGATCGTATTTGGCAAGGTATTCTGGGATTACAGCGATATTCCGTTCAATCTGGGTGGCAGGATCAATCTGCTGTATTGCTTTTTCTGGGGCATTGCAGCAGTGGTGTGGCTGAAACTTTTATATCCGGTTATTTCCGGTTGGATCGAGAAAATACCGATGAAAATCGGTAAAATTCTGACTTGGATATTGATTGTATTTATGTGTTGTAATATGATAGTTTCAATCATGGCGTTAGTACGAAGTGATCAGAGAGCACATGATGTGAAAGCCACATACAGTTGGCAGCAGACGATGGATGAGCGATTTGATGATGCCAGACTTCAGCGCATTTACCCGAACGCACTGAAAGTAGAGTAACAGAAGACAGAAGGTGATAAGATGGTAACATTGAATGATTATCTCTATTCTGGAAGTACCATTTTCCGGATATTGAATAATTACATCAGGGATCTGAGAAAAGATGCCAAGGTTAATCATAATGAGATTGATCTGGTTCACAGTAATTTTCTGATTCATATCCAGGAAATGCTGGAGCATAATGATTTCCTGACTGCGCAGTCTCAGAAAATACGGGAATTTTATCGATATATGGCAAAGGAATATCCATTCCTTGCATTTACTTTCCGGGGACGGATCAAATCTCTGATCCGGGCAGAAGAGAAGTTTAATGGGTATATTGTGGAATATATCTACGATTATTATGAAAAATATGGCAGTTATCCATCTGTGGCTCAGCTGAAAGACAGACTGAGTTGTTTCCGGGATTTTATAGCTTATCGTATTGTTATTTCGTTACCGAAATGTTATGCGGATTCAGAGGAAGACAGGAAAAAACGGGAATTAGAGTATCTTTATCAGACTGCCAATATTCTGCCGGAGTTTCTGGAAGAACGTGGATTTACTGCGGAGCCTGCAGAAGGAATCATGGAGAGCAATTCACCGCTTTTAAAAGAGGAGGTCCGTCCTTACTATCGGGATTATATTTCTCATAATGGGGTCAATGAGTACCAGTCGTTGCATATTACATTCTATGATAACAGTTCCAGAAGTTATGTGGAGGTTCAGCTCCGGACAAAAGAAATGGACGATGTGGCGGAGATCGGTTCGGCGAATCACAGACTCTATGAAAAGGCTCAGGAGAAAGACCGATCCAGAAGGGAGGCAATCCCGGAAGGTGAATGCCGGTATTTTGATGATGCTTACGAACGTGGCATGAAACTTCTGAATCTGCAATTAAAAGATCTGGATGTGAATATGTTTGCAGCCACGGATAACAGCCATGTAAATGACGGATGCGGACTGTATCGGGGGCGCTTGATCCTGCCGTATGAGCATTTGTCCAGATTTCAGACGGATTCAGAAGAATAGAGGATAGATATTACATAAAGGAGGCAATATAGATGAAAGTATTAATGATCAACGGAAGCCCGCACAAAGAGGGCAATACAGCCACAGCGCTGCAGGAAATGAAGAAAGTATTCGAGCAGGAGGGAGTTGAGGCAGAGATCGTGAATATTGGTAATGATGCCATTCGCGGATGTGTTGCCTGTGGAGCCTGTCGTAAGCTTGGTAAATGTGTATATGACGATCTGGTAAATGAGATTGCACCGAAGTTTGAGGAGGCAGACGGACTGGTTGTAGGAAGTCCGGTGTATTATGCATCTGCCAATGCATCTCTGGTTGCGGTTCTTGACCGTTTGTTCCACAGCACCGGGTTTGCCAAAACCATGAAGGTGGGGGCCGGCGTAGTAGTAGCAAGACGAGGTGGATTATCAGCAACATTCGATGAGCTGAATAAGTATTTTACCATCTCAGGTATGCCGGTTGCGTCCAGCCAGTACTGGAACAGTGTACATGGTGCAGCACCGGGAGAGGCAAGCAGGGATCTGGAAGGAATGCAGACCATGCGCGTACTTGCACGGAATATGACATTCTTGATGAAGAGTATCCAGCTTGGAAAAGAGAAGTTCGGACTGCCGGAGACAGAGCCGAAGACACCGACCAATTTTATACGGTAAGAGATTACGAAAGCCATCGGCAGATTCTATTGAATGCCGATGGCTTTTATAAGTACTTTTGAATTTATTTCAGTAAGTTACTGTCCTCAAAGTAGTCGATCTTCATAGCGTGACGTACATCATGAAGTGTAGAAGCTGCAGTTTCGCGGGCTTTTTCACTGCCGACTTTCAGAAGATCATATACATCTTCAATGCGTGACTCCCACATCTTACGGCGCTCACGGATCGGAGCAAGCTCAGCCTGAAGAACGTTATTCAGGAACTTCTTGACTTTAACATCACCAAGTCCACCTCTGGAGTAGTGAGCCTTAAGCTCGTCCAGATTCTGATACTCTGGCAGAAACTCTGCAAAATGCTCTGGGCGGCTGAATGCATCCAGATAGATAAATACCGGATTGCCTTCTACCTGTCCCGGATCTTCGACACGAAGGTGGTTCGGATCTGTGAACATGGACATGACCTTCTTACGGATGTCATCCGCTTCGTCAGACAGATAGATGCAGTTGCCGAGAGATTTGCTCATCTTGGCTTTGCCATCGATACCTGGCAGACGGAGACATGCCTGATTGTCCGGAAGTACAATCTTAGGATCTGTCAGAGTCTCGCCGTATACGCTGTTGAATTTGTGAACGATTTCCTTACACTGCTCGATCATTGGCATCTGGTCTTCACCAACCGGAACAGCAGTTGCACGGAATGCAGTAATATCGGCTGCCTGACTGATCGGATAGCAGAAGAAACCAACCGGAATGCTGGCTTCAAAGTTACGCTGCTGGATCTCAGCCTTTACCGTAGGGTTACGCTGTACACGGGATACAGTCACCAGGTTCATATAATAAAAACTAAGCTCTGTAAGCTCCGGAACCATGGACTGGATGAAAATAGTAGCCTTCTCAGGATCAATACCGCATGCCAGATAATCCAGTGCAACCTGAAGAATATTCTGGCGAACTTTCTCCGGATGCTCAGCGTTGTCTGTCAGAGCCTGTGCGTCGGCGATCATGATGTAAATCTCATCGAACTTTCCCGAATTCTGAAGCTTGACACGTTCTTTCAGTGAACCTACATAGTGTCCTACATGGAGACGCCCGGTCGGACGGTCTCCCGTTAAGATAACCTGTTTCATAATTATTAAATTCCTTTCAGAAAAAAAGTACAATTAAAATGCCTAAATCTTATTATATCTGTGCTGTACTGGGGTTGTCAATAATTGGTGTTGATATTATCGCTTTAATAGTGTAAAGTATTGATATATATATGTGAAAGAGAGAGGTTTGTATAATGAAAATAGTGTATTGGATATATAATTTCCTATGGGGAGACCTGGTGAAGATTCCGCTTCCCGGAGGAAATTCAGTGGTGCTGTCTCTGCTGGTACTGATTCTTGTTCCGGCTGGAATCTTCTTTATGATAAGGACAAGGTTTCTGCCGATCCGTCTTTTTCCGGATATGATTAAGATTACCGTATCCACGGAGAAGAAATCGGATGGACTCTCCGGACTGCAGGCATTGATCGTATCAACAGCCACCAGAGTCGGCATGGGAAATCTGGTAGGTGTTGTAGCGGCTGTGTCAGCAGGAGGTGCCGGTGCCGTATTCTGGATGTGGGTAACCGCAATTGTAGGTTCGGCTACCGCATTTATTGAGGCAACGTTGGCACAGATATACAAAGAAAAAGATCCGCTTTATGGCGGTTATAGGGGAGGCCCGGCATATTTTCTGCATTCTCTTGCAGAACGTGTACGGGGAAAGAAGCTGAAACGATCTGTACTGGCCGTACTGTTTGCCATTTCCGGATTGATCTGCTGGTGTGGGATCAGTCAGGTGATCGGTAATTCGGTATCCACTTCATTGAAAAATGCATTTCATATTCCGACACTTTGGACAGCCGTTGCATTGACTATAGTGTCAGCGGTGATCGTACTTCGGAAGAATGCGACGGTAAAAGTACTGGATGTGGTAGTTCCGATTATGGCTGGATGCTATTTCTTTGTAACGGTATTTATCATTTTGAAAAATGTGGGACAGCTTCCGGCAATCTTTGAACGGATCTTTGCAGAGGCATTTGGCATTCGTCAGGTAGTAGCGGGCGGCTTTGGTGCTGTGATCATGAATGGAGTTAAACGTGGACTGTTTTCAAATGAAGCAGGATCCGGTTCGGCACCTTGCGCGGCGGCAGCGGCAGATATCGATCATCCGACAAAGGAAGGATTGTTGCAGGCATTGGGCGTGTTTATTGATACATTGGTGATCTGCAGTTGCTCAGCCATGCTGATGCTTCTGGCACCGGAAGAGACCGTAAGCGGACTGGCAGGTATGGATCTGCTGCAGTCTGCTATGGAATATCATATGGGACAGGCCGGTGTTGTATTTATTGCCGTGATGCTGTTGCTGTTCAGCTTTTCAACGTTTATTGGAATTCTGTTTTATGCGCGCAGCAATGTGGCGTATCTGTTTGGCGATAATTGGCTGTCTCAGACATTGTATAAGATTTTGGCACTGGTGATGCTATTCGTCGGATGTCAGGCAGCATATACCTTTGTATGGGACCTTGGCGATGTGGGAATCGGTCTTATGACAATATTTAATATGATAGCGTTATTCCCATTATCGAAGGAAGCGATCGCATCGTTGAAAGACTATGAGACGAAGAAGAAAAAAGGAGAACTATCCTTATGATCAATCATTTGAATCTGGTGTATTTTATTACAGCGGCAAGAGAATTGAATTTTACCAGGGCGGCAGAGAAGTTATTTATCAGCCAGCAGGCATTGAGTAATCATATTGCTTCGCTGGAGAAGGATGTAGGGATCTCTCTGATTGACCGGAAGACTCCGATGAAGCTTACAGCAGCGGGAGAGATCTTCTATAAATATGCGGTTCAGATGGAGGACAGCTATCAGGCAATGTTGCAGGAGATCAGCGAAGTTAAGGAAGAAAAGCGTGGCGAGCTGACCATCGGTATTTCGCACACCAGAGGCCGGCTGATCCTGCCGAAAGTATTACCGGAGTTCATGGAGCAGTATCCATTAATTGAGGTGCATATTCTGGAGGGCAATACCAGGGAACTGTGGGAGGCACTGCGGGATGAGACGATTGATATGGCGGTAGGACCATGCACAGAAGATGCTAAAGATATGGTATTCACGGAACTGGCGGAAGAGGATGTGGTGCTTGCTATCTCCGAGGATCTGTTCAAGAAGCTGCCAAAGGAGAAAGCAGATTACATTCGGAATACATTAATCCAGACAGGTAAGATCAGCTGCCTGAAAGATATGTCCTTTTTGTTAAATAAAGAAGGCAATATTTCCAGAGATGTTGCAGATGAGATCTTCAAAGAGGAAAATATGAAACCGCATACAGTGGTAGAGACGGAGAATATTGAGACGGTAGGTGAAATGTGTGCGGCGGGCATCGGTGTTGCATTTTATCCGACGTCACTTCTTCATACGCTGCTTATGGATAACAGTCTCGGAGAACTGCAGCTTTTTAGGCTGAAATATCCATGGACACATATGGAAGTATCCGTGGTATACCGCAAGGGAAAATACGTGACGAAGGCAATGCATGAACTGATTCAAATTATGAAAAAAGAGGTCAGAAAGCAATATGATCCATCTACAATAAAAATATTGTAGCGTGGACTAGGATAAAACTGTTTCACAATAGAAAGAATGTGTATTACTCTAGTATATGGAAAGAGAAAGTATGGATTCCAGAGAGGTGGAACGGTTATGAGTAATAAAGCAATCAAACTTTTTAAAGATTATATAGTAATAACACTGGCAGTGATCATTATGGATTTGGGGATTTATGCATTTAAATTCCCAAATCATTTCTCGTTTGGAGGAGTTTCCGGTCTTGCCGTAGTGTTAAATGAGATTCTTGGAATCTCAGCAGCTCAGATTAACCTGGTGATTAATCTGGCACTGCTGGTAATTGGTTTTGCGGTGCTCGGCAAAAGCTTTGGACTGAAGACGGCTTATGCTACTGTATTGTCCTCCGTAGTGCTGAGCCTGATGGAGAAGATGATGCCGATCAGCGCACCGCTTACCAATCAGCCGATGCTGGAGCTTGCCTATGCGATTGCTCTTCCGGCAGTTGCAGCGGCAATGCTGTTTTACGTAGATGCATCCGGTGGTGGTACGGATATTGTTGCGATGATACTGAAGAAATATACGACAATTGATATCGGAACCGCGCTGCTGATCTCTGATGTTGCAATTGTAGCACTTTCATTTATCGCATTCGATGTACGTACAGGTTTGTTCTCAGTATGTGGACTGCTGGCAAAATCAATCTTCGTAGATCGTACGATGGATCAGATGCGTCTGTGCAAGTATTTTACGATCATCAGTTCCGATCCGGAACCAATCTGCGATTTTATTCAGAATGTATTAAACAGAAGTACCACTCTTTACAATGCAGAGGGCGGCTATTCTCATGAAAATAAAAAGGTTATCTTATGTGCGCTGGATCGCCGTCAGGCAGTGATCCTACAGAGATTTATCCGCCAGACAGATGATTCTGCATTCATCATGATCACTAAGAGCAGTGAAACTTTTGGAAAAGGGTTTCGATTGACTGCGTAATTGTGCTATACTGACTGTGCAGCATGTTGATACTGACAAGGTAGAGTGAGGAAGAGTGAAATGAAATTACTGATTGATGATGCAAATATTGATGAGATTCGCAGATTATATGATCTGTACCCGATTGATGGAGTGACAACGAATCCATCGATTCTGGCGAAGTCAGGCAGACAGCCATATGACGTATTAAAAGAGATCCGCGAGTTTATCGGCGAGGAAGCTGATCTTCACGTGCAGGTGATTGCAAAAGATGCAGAAGGCATGATCGAAGATGCACATCGTATTGTAAAGGAATTGGGACAAAACACATATGTGAAGATACCTTGCATTCCGGAAGGCTTCAAAGCGATGAAGGCACTTAAGAAAGAGGGCATCCGTACTACAGGAACTGCGATTTATACAGCGATGCAGGCATATCTTGCAGCAAAAAGCGGAGCATCTTACACAGCACCTTATGTGAATCGTATCGATAATATGGGATATAACGGTGTTGGCGTGGCAAAGGAGATTCAGGATATTTTTGAAATCCATGGACTGGACTGTGGCATACTGGCAGCAAGCTTTAAGAATTCACAGCAGGTGTTGGAACTGTGTGAATATGGTATAGAAGCGGCAACCGTTGCACCGTCTGTGATTGATGGATTTGTCAATAACGTAGCAATCACAGCAGCAGTTGATGCATTTGTAAAAGACTTTGAAGGTCTGACCGGCGAGGGTAAGACCATGAAAGACTGCGATCAGTAAAGAGAATAAATCGTCAATAAATGTATTGACAGATACCCCCTGTAGGTATATCATGTGCATATACCCACAGGGGGTATATTTGGTTGGAGAAAATGTAATGCTTTCATGAAATGATGTTGGACAACTTATAATCAGCTGATAAACGAGGGAGAATACAGATATGGAAGAAAAGAAATGTTGTTGTGCCAAGACCACCAGCAGATCAGAGGAACAGAAGAAAAAGCTTCTGAACAGATTAAAGAGGATCGAAGGACAGGTACGAGGACTCCAGACAATGATAGAGAATGATGCATATTGCAATGACATCCTGATCCAGTCATCGGCGGTGAGCGCTGCGATGAACGGATTCAACCGGGAACTTCTGGCTGCACATATTCACAGTTGTGTGGTACGGGATATCCGGGACGGCAAGGATGAAGTAGTGGATGAACTGATCGCCACGATTCAAAAACTGATGAAATAGGTAACACAAAGAAGACAGGAGGATAGAAATGGAACAGTATACAGTGACGGGTATGAGCTGTGCGGCGTGCAGTGCGCGTGTGGAAAAGGCTGTTTCGAAGGTGCCGGGAGTTACATCCTGCTCCGTGAGTCTGTTGACTAATTCTATGGGAGTAGAAGGCACAGCATCTGCGGACAGTATTGTTGCTGCAGTGACGGAAGCTGGTTACGGGGCTTCACTGAAAGGTGCAGGAGCTGAGAGCAGAAGTGCTTCTGCGGACGAAGACGCATTAAAAGACAGAGAGACACCGGTGCTGAAACGGCGTCTGATCACATCGATCGGATTCCTCGCAGTGCTGATGTATTTCTCTATGGGACATATGATGTGGGGATGGCCGTTACCATCCTGGTTTGAAGGAAATCATGTTGCGATGGGACTCGTTCAGATGCTCCTTGCAGGAATTATAATGGTCATTAACCAGAAGTTCTTTATTAATGGATTTAAGAGCTTGTGGCACAGATCGCCGAACATGGACACATTGGTAGCACTCGGATCGATGGCGTCTTATGTGTGGAGCGTGTTTGCGTTATTCCTGATGACGGATGCAGAAGTGCATGGAGACATGGCGGGCGTGATGAAATACATGGATGAGTTCTATTTTGAATCAGCAGCTATGATCCTGACACTGATCACAGTCGGTAAGATGTTGGAAGCAAGATCTAAGGGCAAGACGACAGATGCGTTGAAGAGTCTGATGAAGCTGGCACCAAAGACAGCAGTACTGGTGCAGAATGGTGAGGAAGTAACCGTACCGGTCGAACAGGTGAAAAAAGGAGATATTTTCGTGGTTCGTCCAGGTGAAAATATACCCGTAGATGGCATTGTGCTGGAAGGTGCAAGTGCAGTTAATGAGGCAGCGTTGACCGGAGAGAGTATTCCGGTGGATAAGGCAGAAGGTGATCTGGTATCAGCAGCAACGATGAATCAGTCTGGTTATATCCGCTGCGAGGCATCCCGTGTCGGTGAGGATACCACATTGTCACAGATCATCCGTATGGTCAGTGATGCGGCTGCAACCAAGGCACCGATTGCCAAGATTGCGGATAAAGTATCGGGGGTATTTGTGCCGGTAGTTATTACCATTGCATGTATTACAACAGTCGTGTGGTTATTACTTGGAAGAGAATTTGCATATGCGCTGGCCAGAGGTATTTCTGTACTGGTAATCAGCTGTCCATGTGCGCTTGGACTGGCTACACCGGTGGCCATCATGGTTGGTAATGGACTGGGAGCAAAGAACGGAATTCTTTTTAAGACAGCAGTATCATTGGAAGAGACAGGTAAGATGCAGATTGTTGCACTGGATAAGACCGGAACGATTACGGAAGGTGAGCCGGTAGTGACGGATCTGATACCGGTGGAGGGTATCTCCGAGACCGAACTACTGACAGTAGCGTATGCACTGGAACAGAAGAGTGAGCATCCACTGGCAAAGGCAGTGATCAAGCGCGGTCAGGAGCGGTCAGTAGATAAATTGGAGGTGCAGGACTTTACCGCACTTCCGGGAAATGGTCTGTCAGCTGTACTTGACGGTCAGAGGATCGTCGGTGGAAGTATGACATTTATCAAAGAGAAGAGTGGTCTTTCGGATGAGATGCAGGAGATCTGCAATCGTCTGGCACAGGAAGGTAAGACACCATTATTATTTACATTAGATGATAAACTGGTCGGTGTGATTGCTGTAGCGGATACCATTAAGAAAGACAGCCGTGAAGCAATCCGTCAGCTGAAGAGCATGGGAATCCATGTAGTCATGCTGACTGGAGACAATGAGCGTACTGCCCGTGCCATTGGTGCGGAGGCCGGTGTGGATGAAGTGATCGCAGGGGTTCTTCCGGATGGTAAGGAAAGCGTGATCCGTAAGCTGAAGGAGCAGGGGAAGACCGCTATGGTTGGAGACGGTATCAACGATGCACCGGCACTTACCAGAGCAGATATGGGGATTGCAATCGGTGCCGGGGCGGACGTAGCAATCGATGCTGCAGACGTCGTATTGATGAAGAGCTCGCTGAGTGATGTGGCGGCAGCAATCCGCTTGAGTCGTGCAACGCTCCGCAATATTCATGAGAACCTGTTCTGGGCATTTATTTATAATATTATCGGCATTCCACTGGCGGCGGGGGCATGGGTACACTTTGGCCTGACGTTGAATCCGATGTTTGGAGCGGCGGCAATGAGTCTGTCAAGCTTCTGCGTTGTATCCAATGCACTGCGGCTGAACTTCTGCAGACTGCATGATGCGTCAAAGGATAAGAAGATTAAGTCTGCAATAATAAAAGATACAATAAAGACTACAGATTCTCAAGAAGAATCAGAAATGGAATCAGGAAAGGAAGGTACTACTATGACAAAGACAATGAAAATCGAAGGTATGATGTGTGGACACTGCGAGGCAAGAGTGAAGAAAGTATTGGAGGCACTGGCAGAAGTAGACAGCGCAGAAGTCAGTCACGAAGCGGGTACAGCAGTGGTAACACTGAACAGTGATGTGTCAGATGAAGTATTGAAGAAAACAGTAGAAGATCAGGATTACAAAGTAACCTCGATCCAGTAGTATATGGATGGTATCGGTAAGGAGGAATACATTATGGTAAAAACAACATTGCAGATCAACGGTATGGCATGCGGTATGTGCGAATCTCACGTAAATGAAGCAATCCGCAATGCATTTAAAGTGAAAAAAGTGAATTCTTCTCACTCAAAGAATGAGACCGTGATCATCAGTGAAGAGGAACTTCCGGAAGATCAAATCCGCAAAGTTATCGAGCCAACCGGATATGAACTGGTATCCGTGTCAAGTGAACCGTATGTAAAAAAAGGTCTGTTTCACAGATAAAAGTGTTGACAAGTCAGACTATGTATGGTAATTTAACAAATAGA
>ERZ1034901.1784-NODE-1784-length-14515-cov-6.657953_pt1 | contig 14515 bp, 15 predicted proteins | sample MGYA00520628_ERZ1034901 | MGnify/ENA primary metagenome ERZ1034901 (study PRJEB33766, sample SAMN09781783) | gut metagenome | biome: gut microbiome | host: Homo sapiens | place: Madagascar | study: EMG produced TPA metagenomics assembly of the PRJNA485056 data... | reverse complement strand
TATTTTTAAGGTCATAAATGCACCGACCAAGAGAATGAAAATTGAATATGTCTAATTCTCTGTACGAAGAACAGACAAGGTGGAGACGATGGCAGTTCTTCACTAAATTTGACTTTTATGTTGGAATCACTATAATAGCAGAAACGAATAAAAAAGTTGAATTTTTTCCGTGACCAGGCGAGGTTCAGGCTGTGATATGGATAGCGTATTGTATCAATACTTTTTTGCTACAGAATATATTGATATGTTTCCGCAAACAAACGGAGATATTTTGCTACAGTCCACATTAGTCCAGATAGGTTCCCAAAAACTGACATCAATCAGGACGTATCGTGCCATGTGGAGACGGTAGTATTGATGTCAAGGAAAGATAAATAAACGACAAAAGCAGTATATTGAACTGACCCCAAATTGGTAGACCTAAAAATCTAACGATTGGAGGTCAATACATTTGAAAGTTATTTTGGCAAAGTATGTCCGGTTCATTAAACGTAAAAATCAAACACGAGCATGTCTCTTTTTTTACTGATAGGTGTAGCTACTTACAGTATGAGACATGCTCGTGTTTTTGTAATTATTTTATTTTCTAACTAAACTCCGCGAAGAGCCATTTTTATGCTTTTTGATGGGGCATACGGGGCATGCGAACGCGGAAGGTGGTGTGACCTTTGGCACTTTCTGCGGTTAGACTGCCACCGTGGGCGGTAACGATGTCACGCGCAATGGCAAGCCCCAGGCCGGCACCGCCGGTTTGGGTGGAGCGGGATTCGTCAACGCGAAAGAATTTGTCAAAGATTTGCGCGAGTTTTTCTGTGGGAATCGTTGGTCCTTCGTTGGTAAAGGCGATGGTGACGGTGTCCGCTGTTTCTTCGGCGGTGATTTGAATCGGTGTGTGCGCAGTGCTGTAGGTGATGGCGTTTTTGAGTAAATTGGTCAACACACGTGCGAGCTTGTTTGCATCGCAAATAAGGTGAAGATTATCCGGCGCATCAAGAATAATGCGATTACCGCGACTTTCAAGTAATGGGTAGAATTCATCCGAAAGCTGAATGAGCATGTAGCTCAAGTCGGTGTCAGTCACCTCAAGCTGCATTTGTTGAAGGTTATAACGCGTGATGTCAAAAAATTCGTTGATAAGATGCTCTAGACGCTGGGCTTTTTCTAAGGTGATGTCCACATATTTAATGCGTTGCTCAGTCGGTAAATCCGGCGCCTCGTGTAAAAGACTCAAGTAGCCAATGATGGCGGTCAACGGTGTTTTGAGGTCGTGCGCGAGATAGGTAATAAGGTCATTTTTTCGTGCTTCTTCCTCACGCAGCAGTCGTTCGTGGTGCTCCATGTTATTGCGAATGTCGCTCATTTGCACGGCAATGTCGCCGTATTCCCTGGGAAATACCAAGGCGGCACTTTTGCTTGTGTGCATAAATTCTTCCATAAGACTGCTGATTTCCGAGGTGGCTTGGCGCAAGCGAGCCTTGGTCCAGTAGTGATTGACCAAGGACAGAAGGGCTATCACGAGGATAAGAAAGCCCAGTGCAACAGGAAATAGGACTTGACGGACAGCTGTCCAGTTTGGAAGGCTGTAATAAATAACATGTCCGTAGTCATCCTGCCAGCCACCGTAGCTTATCATGAAGCGGTCTTCAAACCAATCGGCGATGACACCGCTCAAGCCGGTATCTAGGGCGACATAGCCACCTAGTATCAAAACCAGCCCAACGGCGGCGGTAATGAGGAGAAAACGAGAGGCTTTACTTTTCAATTTTGTATCCACACCCCCAAACGGTTCTGATGTACTTCGGATTTTCAAAAGAATCGTTCATTTTTTCGCGAAGCTTGCGAATATGCACTGAGATGGAATTGTTTTTTGTGTAATGCTCCTCCGGCCAAATGGTGCGAAAAATACTTTCTGCACTTACCACAGCGCCTTCATTTTGTAGCAGTACCTTGAGAATGGCAAATTCTGTCGGCGTGAGGGCAAGGGGTACCTCATTTAAGGTACAGACGTGGGTGATGGTATTCATCACAAGTCCACGGTTTTGTAAAAGCACGTCTTCTGTCACCGGCGCATTATAGCGCTTATAACGCCGGAGCTGGGCTTTGACCCTTGCCACAAGCTCGAGCGGCAAAAAGGGTTTGGTCACATAGTCGTCGGCACCGAGGGTGAGACCGTTGATTTTGTCGTGGGCTTCGCCCTTGGCAGTGAGCATGATGATGGGATACTGATACTTTTCTCGGATGTGGGCACATAGTTGAAAGCCGTCCGTATCCGGCAACATTACATCGAGCACCGCCAAATCAAAGCGAGTGCTGTCAATGCATGCAAGGGCATCCTTTCCTGAGAGGGCTGTGGTTACCTCATAGCCTTCGTTTTTGAGATAGACTGCCACCAAGTTTGCAATATCCTTTTCGTCATCAACCACTAAAATATGTTCGGCCATGATTCCTGCTCCTTTTTGAACGATTCTGGTTATTACTATTGTAGCATGCTGTAGACGCACGATTATAAATATTTTCTTAATAATAGCGGGCGATGCCAATAATAACCACCTATTTGTATAAAATCCTAACCTTTCATTAATCTTATCGTCGTGCGCCTTGGTGCGATTGTAGCGGGGCACATGCTTCGATATAATAGAATAAGAAAGACATATTTTATTGAAAACAAGGGAGGGAGAGTCATGAAAAGGAAACGCATGATGATAGGCGCAGCGGTAGTTTTTGTTTTGGTGCTGGGTGTGGCATGGATGCTTTGGCCCAAGAATGATACTGATCCGGATGCGCAACGTTATAGCCAGCACGTCTTTCATGATGAGCAGGTGATTTATGTAGATGATAGTGCAGTGACTGACCAAGGCGCTCTCACACCAAATCAAAAGAAGCTGGAGGAACGTACTTTATTTTTGGAAATGGAGCGTCTTTATGAGACCTACCAGCACTTTACAACCTTTGCCGAAGGGATGAGCTCCAAGCAGCCGGGGCTGACTAATGAAATGAACGCTCGCTATGCAACGCTCTATTCACAGATTAATGGTCCTATTACCGGCTTGGGCTTTAGTGAAAATCGTTTCTATGTGACATTTCACGATATCAACGTGCAAGACGATGTGGCCAAGGTCGTGTGCAGCTATCGTATCCAGCACCCCAATGCTGATAAACCCGAGCTGGAGGAATCAGAGGTTATCTTTTGGCAGATGGGACAGGAGGATTGGGTTTATACCAACATTATCTCGACGGCCGGTGGCATCAACAATGCTGTCTTTGAAGCACTCTGCGAAAGCGACAATCCCGATGATTGGGATACGACCTATGCGTTTACCGAACTTAAACGTAGTAGCTACGCCAATGATGGCAAAAACTATACCGACTACGATGTTTGGAAAGAACGTATTGCAGCAACTGCACCTGAAACCATTGCCGCACAAACCGAAGCGCTGCCAAATCAGGACCTAAACACGCTTGCAGCACATATTGCTGATACCCGCACTGAGGATGGAACTTACGTGCTTATGGGCACAGAAAAAAGTCGTAAGGCATTTACACCGGAGAAGCTTCAATATCATGTAGCGATGCATGGAAAGGAAGAAACCCTCACACGACGGTTTAAATTTTCCAATATGGCGAAGATTCGCACCTTGCTCGCCGATGTCACAAGCACCTATTATGCATCCCTGTACAGCGGTGAATGGCGATTGGTACCACGGGAATGCTTTGTCAGTGATGGCATTTATAAGGAAGCCAACGCACGCACCTTGGTGGACATGTTTGCACAGCCAAACCTTGGCGTTAATGTCAGCAATGCGTATTTTAACCTCGAAATTGAAAAAGTTCGCATTCAAGGGCAATGGGCGATGGCAGTGACCAACCACAGTGAAAATGTCGGGTATATCGGCAATGCGCAGCCACCGCGTATCAAAAAAACGGCGGAAGCCTATATTTTGCATAAAATCGATGGCGAGTGGCGTATTGAAAATATCATCTTTTCAAATGGTGCGCCAACTCCGGCGATTAAAAATTTGATTGGACCACAAACGCGCAGTGACGATTGGCAAACAGCCTATTGCTTTAAGGCGCTACGTCGTGCCGATGACCTAGGCGAAAAGAATTACAGCGATTATATTCAAGGTGACATCGAAGCGCCGGTGTTGATGATTCAGTAATCAAGCGAAGGCTTGGCGTAGTGTATTGTATTGATTATATCGGTACATAACGTGTTGACATAAAATGCTCTCTTGATGTCGTTCTCCTGAACTGCTCCCCAATTGCTAGACCTAAAAATCTAACGATTGAGAGGGGCAGTTTTTTCGTGGTTAAATATTCTTTTAAATTTAAACTTTATGCGGTAAAATTGTACCTATCAAGTGAAGGATCTTATCAGGAATTAGTTAATGCGCTGAATAATGGAGATATGCTACAGGAATGAACGCAATAGCTACGAATCGCCAAAAGAGACAATTGAAGCATATAGCTATTACTACAACAATGAGCGAATGAAGTCTAAATGGAATTGAAAAAGCCTGGTTCAATATAGACTTGAAATAAGGGCTTTTCAGCAGCTGAGAAAATCCGAAATATCCAAACTTGATACTTAAATGTGTATTTTTCACTTTATTGGAATTTATCTAAGGGGTTGGCTTGTAACCTCGGATTAGATATTATGGCTATAGAAGCCTAAATATAAATAATAATTTTAAGGAGAGTGCTTTTTGATTAAGTACAACACAATGGAGATTGTAGTGTAACCGGGAGGTTGCAGATACAGTCCAACACAACCTCCCGCAGGAATGCAGTTGACGTTAACAACATTCAGGAGGAAAACAATGAATAAAAATAACATTACAATTCGTTTAGAAAGAGTAGAAGAATATCATGAAGTGGAAAATCTTGTAAGAGAGTCGTTTTGGAACGTGTATCGTCCGGGATGTCTTGAGCATTATGTGCTGCATCAGCTGAGAATTGACCCAGACTTTATCTCAGAACTTGATTTTGTGATGGAACTGGATGGAAAGCTGATTGGACAGAATATCTTTGTGAAAGCTGTAATCAATGCTGATGATAGAAGAACTATCCCAATCGTTATCATGGGACCAATATGCATCACACCAGAGCTGAAGAGAAAGGGCTATGGTAAAATATTGCTGGACTATTCTCTTGATAAAGCAGCGAGGATGGGATTTGGAGCGGTATGCATTGAAGGCAACATTGACTTCTATGGAAAGAGCGGATTCACTTATGCTAGCGAATTTGGAATTCGTTATCATGGACTTCCGGAGGGCGAGGACGCATCGTTCTTCCTTTGCAAGGAGCTAATTCCCGGTTATCTCAAGGGTATAACAGGAGAGTATGAAACACCTGCAGGATACTTTGTGGATGAAGCAGAAGTTGAAGCGTTTGATAAGGCTTTTACTTACAAAGAGAAACTCAAACTTCCAGGACAACTCTTCTAATCGAAAAATAATTTGATGATGGTGAGAGAGCTATTTCTCCTCACTTGAAATCGAAAAACTCCCCATCACCGTGGACTGTTCGTATTCCCTGGGACAGTTAATATAGACTTGAAATAAGGGCTTTTCAGCAGCTGAGAAATTTCGAAATATCCAATTCTGATACTTAGATGTGTAATTTTCACTTTATTGGAATTTATCTAAGGGGTTGGGTTGTAACCTCGGATTAGATGTCACGCTTCAAGACAGTGGAATAGATGTTAAGAAAGAATTGGCTCAATCGGAATTTGCAGGAGTGTCACATTATGATTAGAGAATTACAAAGAGATGATATCAATAAAGTTGCAGACATATGGTTGGATACCAATATAAAGGCCCATTATTTTATCCCTGCTCAATATTGGGAAAGCAATTTGGTACTTGTGAAAGAACTGCTGTTGCAGGCAACTGTTTATGTCTATGAGGACAATCGGGGAATACAAGGCTTTATTGGATTGAATGGCGAATATATTGAAGGCATTTTTGTTTCTGATGAAATGCAATCGCAGGGTATAGGTAAAATTTTGCTGAATTATGCAAAGAATAAAAGGAATAAATTGCTCTTGAACGTATACCGGAAGAATACACGGGCAATATCTTTTTATCAAAGAGAAGGATTTGAGATTCAGCATAGTGGCGTAGATGAGGCTACCAAAGAAAAAGATTATGTAATGGCATGGCAGCAAAAATAGAAACTTCAGTCTGTAAAAGTAAGACTCCCCATCACCGGATGGATTCCGGTGACGGGGAGCTTTTATTTGCGATAAGCGTATTCTCCAATATCAATTTTCATCCGGACTTGGGCGTTACCGTGAAGTGCTCATCCCAGACGACGATGCGCTCAAGTCGGCGTTTTATCAGGGTTTCATCGTAGGCATTCTTGTTGTTAGCTTTTTTGAGAAGCGCTTGCAGCTTCTCGGCAATGTCATTAGCGGATGTGATAAAATATTCATAAACAAGTGCGCTTATTGCGTATTAAGAGGTGTGGCAAATGAAAAGTAAAAAGGTGCGTGTATTCGGGTTTCTTGCAGCTGCCATCGTGTTTTATATTGCTGCAATGATTGATTTTATGAGCGAAGATGATCATTCTATGGCGGTTGTGTGGTTTTGTTTGGGCTCGTCCTTTCTTTGTTTAAGTGGTGCTGATGATGGGCGCAAAGGGGACAAAAAGGGTAATACGAAAAAATAAACGGTGTGCTTTTGAAGATTCAATTGTTAATGTGGAGATAACGAGATGAATAAACGAGAATTGGCGGCGTATATACAAGATTACTACGGCATTAAACCGGATTATCCATGGATGAAGCATCCGAATCATGCAGTGTTTCGTCACACAGCCAATAGAAAATGGTTTGCTTTGATGATGGATGTGCCACGGAATAAGTTAGGACTTTCGGGTAGTGACGTGTTGGATGTGGTGAACTTAAAATGCAGTGGCCCATATTTGGAGGCGTTGTTTGAAGAGGAAGGCTTTTTTCCGGGGTATCATATGAACAAGGCGCATTGGGTAACGGTGGCACTTGACGGAAGTGTGGAGGATTATAAAATCAAAATGATTTTGGATATGAGCTTTAATGCGACTGCGCCGAAAATTCGTAAGAAAAAAAGCTAAAGTTCTTTAGTTGGTGTGGCGACAGGCAAAATATATAAAAATAAATAGACAGAAAGCGAAGGGGTAAACGATGCTGACATATACATATGTTTCAGAGGGAAAGTTTGAATTGATGGAAAAACCAAAGCCGGTGCTGATGCATGCGCGTGATGCTATTGTAAAGGTAACGCTGGCGAGTATCTGCTCCAGCGATTTGCATATTAAACACGGCAGTGTGCTACGTGCGGTGCCGGGGATTACGGTTGGTCATGAAATGGTAGGGGTGGTTGAGGCAGTTGGCAGTGCAGTCACCCATGTCAAACCCGGTGACCGTGTGACAGTCAATGTGGAAACGTTTTGTGGTGAATGTTTTTTTTGCAAAAAGGGCTATGTCAACAATTGCACCGATGAGAACGGCGGTTGGGCGTTGGGATGCCGCATTGATGGCGGTCAGGCGGAATATGTGCGCGTGCCGTTTGCCGACCAGGGCTTGAACAAGATTCCCGTTGGCGTGACGGATAGACAGGCATTGCTGGTGGGGGATGTGCTTGCTACAGGCTATTGGGCGGCGCACATTTCAGAAATTACCGAAGAAGATACGGTGCTTATTATCGGCGCCGGTCCAACCGGCATTTGCACTTTGTTGAGTGTGATGCTAAAGCAACCAAAGCGCATTATTATGTGCGAAAAGGATGAAGTCCGCCTTCGCTTTATTAATGAGCATTATCCGGATGTGCTTACGGTTACGCCGGCAGATTGTGCGGATTTTGTGCAAGCAAACAGCGATCACGGCGGTGCCGATGTGGTTTTAGAGGTTGCAGGCGTTAGCGCTACCTTCCGTTTGGCGTGGGAATGTGCAAGAGCCAATGCGATTGTGACGGTGGTGGCACTTTATGACGAAACGCAAACCTTGCCGCTTCCGGATATGTATGGCAAAAATCTCACCTTCAAAACCGGTGGTGTGGACGGCTGCGATTGTGAGGAAACGCTTGCGTTGATTGCACAAGGCAAGCTTAACACCGAACCGCTGATTACCCATACCTATCCACTGCGCGACATCGAAGAGGCCTATGCGCTCTTTGAAAATAGGCAGGATGGTGTGATTAAAGTAGCTGTGGAATGTTAAATGGTGGTGCGTATTCAATAACGTGTGGGTTGACCAATTGGCAAAAATTGGTGGAGGTGTGATATGAAAGACAGATTAGAGAAACAAATGGCATTTGCTTTGGAAATTGATAAATCCAAGCTGATAGTAAGACGCACCCATTTATCGAATTACGGTCGCCGGGAGAACGATGCAGAACATGCCTGGCATATGGCTGTGATGGCGTATCTTTTGAAGGAATATTCAAATGAACCGATAGATATCGCAAAGGTTATGATAATGTGCTTGATTCACGATATTGTTGAAATAGACGCCGGAGATACCTTTGCTTATGATGAGGCGGCTAAATTAACGGAAAGCGCACGAGAAGAAGCGGCCAAAGAAAGATTATTTTCGCTGCTTCCGGCAGATCAAGCCGAGGAATTTGCGTATTTATTTGAAGAATTTACAGCATGCGCGACGCCGGAAGCAAAGTTTGCCAATGCGATGGACAATATTCAGCCCTTGTTGTTAAACGATAGCAATGACGGCTATGATTGGAAAGAAAATGGTGTGCCATATGAAAAGGTTCTAAAAAGGCACAACAAGACAAAGATGGGGTCAAGCACACTTTATTCGATGGTGGAGGATATGTTGAGCAAAAATGTTGCCAAGGGCAACTTAAAATAACAAAAAACTTCCTGTTAGTCGGCAGTATACTTCCAGTAACAGACGGTTCGTTCGATATGATGCAGCATAAAAAACAAAAAAGCGCCACTGTCCAATACCCACACGGGTATTGGACAGTGGCGCTTTGCCTTATCTAAATGGTGTTTATTTTTTTCGGGCGCATTTTCCAAAATATAACGTTCATGATAATGACGGTGAGTGCAACCACGGCCAGGGCCATTCAAAAGCCGATGTTGAGCCCCGGCCATTCGGTTGTTCCGAAAAGTATCATCCGGAGTTCTTGCCAATTCATCATTATTGCCACCTCCTAGAGTAGTTCGCCATAGTGACGGACATATGCTTTTTTCTTGCGATTGTATCGCATAGCGGATTGGTATAGTTTTTGCTGTTTGTTTTATATAACGTTGCCTTGCCAAATAGAAGACAGTAACACGCTGCGGAAGCGGCAAAAGGCGGTTTTTTCGCACAGCTATGCAGATTTCGGCGAGGCTATATGCTGAAATACATCGATTATCGTTGTTTTTTGATAGGATATGGCAATTACCTAAAAATTTGGATGCGTACAAAAGAATGGTTTAATCCGATGAAGTTATGCATAAAAATGACGCGAAAAAAAGTTTTCCATAGGTGTTGACTGGGGATTGTGGTTGTGATATAACATAAACCAATCAAAGAAAACAAACCGTTGATGCGGAGATAACGGCAATGATGCCTTTACAGAGAGCCTGTGGTGCTGAGAGTCAGGTAAGAAACAAGTTGTCAAATGGACCGCTGAGGGCGCAGTCAAATGTGATTATCACAGAGTATTCTGCGACGTTGCAGGCAGACGTCATTTGCCGGGGATATGTTGGTATCCTGCTAAGTGCGTAGGGTCACGCCTATGAATCAAGGTGGCACCGCGGATAAATGTATTTATTCGTCCTTGACAGAAAGTATCATTCTGTCAAGGACGTTTTTATTTTGAAAGACTCCTTTGACAGATAGCATGTCAAAGGAGTCTTTTACTTTTCAAAGGAGATTGTAATATGTTACCGGTTAAATATTGGTGGCGTTGCGAACGCCGTATTAAAGAATAAATTAAGAACAATAACCTAAAATAAAAAATGCTGTTACTTTCTCAATTTGGAGGGACAACGAATGAACATCATGCCAAACCCGGATGTCGTCAAAACCATTGCTTCATCCGGAAAATATAACGTATTGCCGGTAAGCTGCGAGATTTTATCTGATTTTACAACACCCATCGAGGCCATGAAGATTTTGAAAAACGTATCCACGCATTGCTACATGCTGGAATCGGCACAGGCCAATGAAACCTGGGGGCGCTACACCTTCCTCGGCTTTGATCCGAAAATGGAAATCACTTGTCTGAACGGTGAGATGAAAATCGGCAATCTCACGGTGCAGACAGACAACCCGTCGGCCTATCTTCGCCAAATTCTTGCCGATTACAAAAGCCCACGTTTTGAATATTTGCCATCATTTACAGGCGGGCTTGTCGGATATTTTTCATACGATTATCTCGGCTATAGTGAGCCAACGGTTAAATGTGACGTGGAAGACAGTGAAGCATTCAAGGATGTCGACCTGATGCTGTTTGATAAGGTCATCGCTTTTGACCACCTCAAGCAAAAAATTGTGCTGATTGTAAACATGCCGCTTGATGATTTGGAAGTCAGCTACAACAAAGCGGCGATGGAGCTGAAACAGCTGGTGGATTTGCTCCGTCACGGTGCCAAGAAAAATGAACCAGGCGGAAAGCTAATGGGTGCGGTGACACCGCTGTTCGAAAAAGAGCAGTTTTGCGAGATGGTCGATAAAGCAAAGCACTATATCCACGAAGGGGATATTTTCCAGATTGTGCTGTCCAACCGCTTGGCGGCACCTTTTGAAGGGAGCCTGCTAAACACCTACCGAATGCTTCGTACCATCAACCCATCACCGTATATGTTTTATTTTTCGGGAACCGATGTTGAGGTTGCAGGTGCATCACCGGAAACCTTGGTAAAACTCGAAAATGGCGTGCTGCATACCTTCCCACTTGCCGGTACAAGACCGAGAGGCAGAACCGATGCCGAAGACCGTGCGCTGGAAGCGGAACTGCTTGCCGACAAAAAGGAGCTTGCCGAACACAACATGTTGGTGGACCTCGGACGGAACGACCTCGGCAAGATTAGCAAATTCGGCACCGTGCAGGTTGAAAAATTTCACACCATTGAACGCTTCTCCCACGTGATGCACATTGGCTCCACGGTGCGTGGCGAGATTCGCGCCGACAAGGATGCACTCGATGCCATAGAAGCGGTGCTTCCGGCCGGAACCCTATCCGGTGCACCAAAGCTCAGAGCATGCCAACTCATTGGTGAACTTGAAAATAACAAGCGTGGTATTTATGGTGGAGCCATTGGCTACATCGACTTTACAGGAAATATGGATACCTGCATTGCCATTCGCATTGTTTACAAGAAAAACGGCAAGGTATTTGTTAGAAGCGGTGCCGGCATTGTGGCAGATTCCGTTCCCGAAAACGAATTTGAGGAATGTTTGAACAAGGCAAAATCCTCGCTCAAGGCACTGGAGCTAGCACAGGAGGAAGTGTAATGATTTTATTGATTGATAACTACGATAGTTTTTCCTATAACCTCTATCAGCTCGTTGGCGAGATTGAGCCGGACATCAAAGTGATTCGCAACGATGAGATGACTGTGGCGCAAATCCGTGCCCTACAACCGGATCGTATTATCCTTTCACCCGGTCCCGGCAGACCGGAGGATGCCGGTGTAATTGTAGACGTTGTGAAAACGATTCACGATATTCCGATTCTCGGCGTTTGCCTGGGGCATCAAGCCATTTGTACAGCCTTTGGCGCAACGGTGACTTACGCCAAGGAATTGATGCACGGAAAGCAATCGAATGTGAAATTTGATGCGAATTGCTTGCTGTTTAAGCATTGCCCCAAGGTGGCGCCGGTTGCACGGTATCATTCGCTGGCGGCAGATGCCGACACCATTCCCAACATATTAAAAACCACAGCTGTGACCACCGAGGGCGAGGTCATGGCGGTACAGCATACCGAATATCCTATTTACGGGGTACAGTTCCATCCGGAATCTATTATGACACCGGATGGCAAACAAATGCTTGAAAATTTCATAAAGGAGATATGAGTTATGATTAAAGAAGCTATTGTAAAAATTGTAAATAAAGAAGATCTTACCTATGATGAAGCGTACGCCGTAATGAATGAAATTATGAGCGGTGAAACAACTGCCACCCAAAATGCTGCTTTTTTGGCGGCACTTTCCACCAAAAGCGCACGCGCAGAAACCACCGATGAAATTGCTGGCTGTGCCGCTGCCATGCGCGACCATGCAACCAAGGTGGAAACCGGAATGGATGTTTTTGAAATTGTCGGCACAGGTGGTGACAACGCCAATAGCTTTAATATCTCCACAACGTCTGCTCTTGTTGCTGCAGCCGGTGGGATGAAGGTGGCAAAGCATGGCAATCGCGCCGCTTCTTCCAAGTGTGGCACAGCAGATTGCTTGGAAGCGCTGGGTGTTAACATTCAACAAAGCCCGGAACGCTGTCAGGAGCTTTTGGATGAAGTGGGAATGTGCTTCTTCTTTGCACAAAAATACCATGCTTCAATGAAATACGTGGGTGCCATTCGTAAAGAGTTGGGCTTCCGCACCGTATTCAATATTCTCGGGCCACTCACTAACCCGGCGACACCGTCCATGCAGCTGCTTGGAGTGTATGACGAATACCTTGTAGAACCGTTGGCACAGGTGCTGATTAACCTCGGCATTAAACGTGGGATGGTTGTTTATGGGCAGGATAAGTTGGATGAAATCTCCATGAGTGCACCGACTACTGTTTGCGAAATTCGTGACGGATGGTTCAAATCCTCGGTCATTGCACCGGAAGATTTTGGCCTTGAACGCTGCACGAAGGAAGATTTGAAAGGTGGCACACCGGCAGAAAATGCGCAAATTACCCGTGCTATTTTAAGCGGCGAAAAAGGGCCAAAGCGAAACGCTGTGTTGATGAATGCCGGTGCCGCGCTTTATATCGGTGGGAAAGCGGACAGCTTAAAGGATGGGATTGCATTGGCTGCCGAAAATATTGATTCAGGCAAAGCGTTGGCAACCTTGAATAAATTCATTGAAGTGAGCAACCGTCCGGAGGCAACGGTATGACGATACTTGATCAACTTGCAGAACACGCCCGTGAGCGTGTGGAAATAGCTAAGCAGAGCGTGCCGCCGGCACAGCTCAAGCAACAGGCGCTATCTGCACCCAAAGGCGATTTCGCTTTTGAAAAGGCATTGAAAAAGCCGGGTATGGCGTTTATTTGCGAATGCAAAAAAGCTTCACCGTCAAAGGGATTGATTGCACCGGATTTCCCCTATGTGCAGATTGCAAAAGCATACGAAGCGGCCGGGGCGGATTGCATTTCAGTTTTGACAGAGCCGAAATGGTTTCTTGGAAGCGATGCCTATCTCAAGGAGATTGCTGACGCTGTGTCCATTCCCTGTTTAAGAAAAGATTTTGTTGTGGACGAATACATGATTTACGAAGCCAAGATGCTTGGTGCGGCGGCGGTGCTCTTGATTTGTTCCATATTAAGTGAAGAAGCAATCAAGGCATATATTGCGATTTGCGATAATTTGGGGTTGTCTGCATTGGTAGAAGCCCACGATAAAGAAGAGGTTGCCATGGCACTTCGTGCCGGTGCGCGAATCATTGGCGTAAACAACCGCAACCTCAAGGATTTTTCCGTGGATACCGACAATAGCCGAAAGCTCAGAGCATTGATTCCGCATGAGGTGCTCTTTGTATCGGAAAGCGGTGTAAAGACTGCCACAGACGTTGCCGCACTCGATGCTATCGGCGCGGATGCGGTTTTGATTGGCGAAACGTTGATGAAAGCGGCAGATAAGCGACAAAAGCTTTCGGAACTGCGAGGTCTGTGATGACAAAGATAAAATGCTGCGGTTTATCCCGCATGTGCGATATAGAAGCGGCTAATCACTTGATGCCGGAGTATATCGGCTTTGTGTTTGCACCAAAAAGCCGCCGCTATGTTTCGGCGGATAAGGCACGCGCATTAAAGCAAGCGTTGTCACCAGAAATCAAGGCAGTGGGTGTTTTTGTCAATGAAACGCCGGAACAAATTGCGACACTTACAGACAAGGGGATTATCGATATGATTCAGCTTCACGGCAACGAGGATGAAGCGTATATTGAAAAGCTTCGAGCCCTTACCGATAAGCCCATTATCAAGGCATTTCGCATTGAAACTGTCGCAGACGTCGAAAAAGCTGTGCAAAGCACGGCAGACGCCATTCTCCTTGATTCCGGTGCCGGCACCGGCAAGGTATTCAACTGGAAGCTGTTGGCGGATATAAAACGACCGTATTTCCTTGCGGGTGGATTAGCACCGAATAATATAAAACAAGCCCTACAACAACTAACGCCTGATGCAGTCGATGTCAGCTCAGGTATTGAGACTGACGGCGATAAAGATAAAGAGAAAATGGCGGCATTCATTGCCGCAGTCAGAAAGGAAGATCAATGATGACCAATCCAAACGGACGCTTCGGTATTCACGGCGGCCAATATATTCCGGAAACGTTGATGAATGCAGTGATTGAACTGGAAG
>ERZ1034901.1782-NODE-1782-length-14523-cov-8.379251_pt1 | contig 14523 bp, 14 predicted proteins | sample MGYA00520628_ERZ1034901 | MGnify/ENA primary metagenome ERZ1034901 (study PRJEB33766, sample SAMN09781783) | gut metagenome | biome: gut microbiome | host: Homo sapiens | place: Madagascar | study: EMG produced TPA metagenomics assembly of the PRJNA485056 data... | reverse complement strand
GAAATAGAGATTCTTTTTTTATATATGATTATTCTATATAATTGAATCATTTCATCCTCCTGATCACTCTATCGCGTGTGATTCTTTTTATTATCTCTGATTAGTTATTCACAATGAATCTTTTCTCTATCGCGATTATTCATGTTGCGTGAATCATTTGTTTATTTTGAAGATTTCATTGTTATGATTCTTTTTCCTCCTTTCCGATTACTCTCAAACCCTAGAATCGTTTAATTATAATAATCGGTTGACGATTATAACTCTTTTATCTTGGATGATTTGTTATAATTTATGAATCATTTACCACAAATGATAAATCGAAAAGTGTGATTCATTTAAAATAAATTGATTGGTTAAAAAATGCATGATTAGTTAATGCGGATAAGATTAAATAATATTGTCTTTTGATTGGTTGATTAAATAAATCTTTTTCTTGTGATGATTTATTATATGGCTCGAATCATTTACTATATACGATAAATCGTTATATGATTGATTCTTTTGACATATACTGATAACTTGACATATATGAATCTTTTATTTTGCAATATTATAATCTTATCAAGGTAAGTAAAATGTAATATTTTTGTAACGGTTTTATTTAAAATCTATGATAAACAAAGGAGATAGTTTTATTCTATCTCCTTTGGAATTATGTTATAAACAGACTCTCGCCTGAGTTTCATGTATACTAAAAGTAAATTATTTCTTTTCTCGTTTATTATTTAATAAACTTCTTATAATCTACTTCTGGTGCAATATAATCATGGTGTCCCATATACTGGATAACATATGCTTTTGGTGGTTCTTCATGGAACTCGGCAAAATACATAGCCTCAAATACATGAGAAATGAATAACTTAACAGCATATCTTCTTGCTCTTGCATTGATATGTGCTGTTGATAATCTTCCCTCAGACAATTCTTTGTAAGTAGTAGTATTCTTATCAAAGTTTTTCTCTGAAAGTATTCTAGCGGCCTGATCTGCATAATCTCCATTTTCATTCTTCATAAGTTCTAAATTTCTTCTTTCCTTATAAATCTTACCATAAAGAGATTTGTCACGACCTGACTGTTTAATAAACATATCCCCAACTAAAAACATTCTCTTCTTAAGTTCTGTATTATATGGAGGCTTAGCTAAATATGATTCTAAGTCTACTACAGAAGGATAAGTCTTCTTTGAAGATTTTGAGTTACAAGTATTTATTGTACCTTTCTTGATATTCACTATCTTTCTGGTTGTCTGTTTTGCACAATAGGAATATAGAATATCGCCACAATAATTATTATCCATAAGAGTCATTAAGAACTCATATGAATCTGGACCAAAATCAATTAATACTGATTCACTATCAGCATAAGATGCTTTGGTTATCTTATTAATAATTTCATCTACAATATTGTAGAGTCTATCAGTAATATTTGTTTGGTCTTCTTTGTATGATTTCTTTATAGTATTTCCTAATTTCTTATAAAAGTCTGCTACTTTATCTTCTCTTCCGCCACACCATACAAAATGTTTAGTTAATACATCATTAATAGGATTGAATCTCTTATCTCTATAAGATAGAGCTTCTTTAACTAAAGCTTTTGCTTTTACATTTCCTAACCAAGGATTCTTATTATCATTTAAACCTGCATATGATAAAAAGTCTGTAGCATAAGATCCTTTTCTGACATCAAAAGATGCATAGATATATGCTGATAAAATAGGTCCAATTCCTGTAATAGATTTCATCCATTTACATACAGGGATAGTATCTGTTAGAATATCAATGTATTTCTTATTTAATGCTTCCTGCTGTCTAGCATTATTAAGTTCTCTTTCGATAAACTGTGGATGATTATTGATTCTATCACTTGTAGCTATATCATAGCCCTGCATTAAAGAACGAGCCTGATTTTCAGCTTTGATTCTATAAGCCTGTGACTGATAATACTGATCACATAAATATCTGATCATCTGTTTATCTCCACCTGCTACGTTAACGAGTTCCTGTTTTTCTTCCTTTGAGAGTTTTGCGTTAATAGTAATTTCGATTTCTTCTCCCATTTGATTGTTTAAATTTGTCATTTTGTACCTCTTTCTCCCGTTGACAATCGGGTAATAATATTATTTTATTGAATAGAATTTATCTTTGGTATTTCCTATTCACTAAGATAATATATAATTTAATATTCTTGGAATTACTTCACCTTGAAAATATACTCATCTTTATCAACCCAAGGTAAATCTGATAAATGATCAATGGTAAATCCAGCAGCTTTTCTATGGCCACCTCCACCCATTTTAATACAGATTTCTTCGCAATTGATATAGTCTTTTACTGTATATAATGACACTCTCCATTTTGATTCAGCGAAATAGAATACACATAGAATATCATAATTTTCAGCTTCTGTTCCAAACATAAGTGAAGAACCTCTTGGTCTATTTATAGCAATACCTCTAAGATTCTTATCTGGAGTCTCTAATGTGAATTTTCTTCCACATTCTTTCAATATACTCTCATTCTCTTTCATGATAGCATTATAGCGCTCTTCTCCGTCTTCTATATAATCATCCACAGAACTATCAGTAGAGTATAATAACTCTCTATAATCTACATCATCTATAGTTCTTGGATTATACCCATAATGAAAATACACTGGTCTCATATCTAATGGACTATGATCCCATATATCATATCTGTGAGTATATATAATTAAATCTGGACAGTTCTCTTTTTCCAGAATATCCAATACAATATTAGGTGGTACAACATATTCTGGATCATTCAAATATCTCTGATCGAAATACGATTCATGTCCGTATGTTGGAAAATTATCTTCATTTGTAGACCATATCCATGCTAAAGCTGCTCCTGATATACCATTGATTCTGTATCCTCTAATATCCTTTAACTCAGGATATTTATTTTGTATTTTGATAGAAGAAGCATGATGATCTAACCATATTACTTTAGTCCATTCTGTCCATTCTAATACACATTTTACATTCTCAAATGTAGATATGCTGTAATCTACAAGATAAATCATATCATAGCATTCAGGATTAATATTTAAATCTGATAAAGGTTTATCATAATTCATACCTATATCCATAACCTCTTTGTTATCGTATGCGTATATAGCACCATCTCGTAATGCGCATCGTATAGTGGCAGCTGCTACTATTCCATCTCTATCTGTGTGTCTTATTATTAATACTTTCTTTCCCATTGGATCCATATCTAACATCCTCCTTTTTCTTTCTATATTTTATTCTATCCAATATTGTTTTCGGTACTACTTTTATTTTTCTTTTATTAGTATGAACCTCTGTTATTGGATTTTTTGTATGTATTATTAATCGGAAATTTACTTCACAAATCCTATTTATATACCTATCAGGAATTCCCCATCTGATAGTATAATGATGTCTACTAACAGTATATTCGTCAATATGATTCTCTATCATCCCACCATTATAATAGTATTGTACATATATATCTGTAATTTCATCTATCTTTGGTATTGTGATTTCAATAGCTTCAAATTTTCCTACTCTAATAGTAGATATAGTATTTGGTCTTTCTCCAATTACATAATTACTATCTGCTTCATATCTTACCATAATTCTACTATCCTTTCTTATTGATCTTCTTAATAACTCTCATTGTACCAATATTCAGATTACTTGAAATATTTTTAAAGTTATTGCTGGTTCTGAGATTATCCATAGCTTCTTTCTTGGTGTTCCCTACAGATTCAAAAGTCTGTTCACCTCCAAAGAATTTCTCTGCACCTATTAAGTATTTACTCATATCCACCTCCAACGCAAATAAAATCAGGTTAGGAAATTAATCCTAACCTGAATAATTTTAATTTAAAGATAATCTTACAATATTATCTGCTTTAAGCGGAATCATTTTAACTCCACCTGATACTGATGATTGTACTTTTATATCTTTGACTGGTATTTCCATCTTAGTCTGCTTTGTAATTACTTTGATTGTATCTGTATCATTACAAATAAACATTGCATGGATAGAATCAGTCTTTCCTAATTTAATTACAGATGAACCTGCTTTGTATCTCTGAGACTTTGGTAATCCCGCAATACTAAACTTATTCACTCTACCAGATTCAGTAATAACTACAGCATATTCCATCTTACTATTCTGAGGTATTACAGATATACCATCTAATTCTGTATCTGTATTCATTGCAAATACTCCTAATGTATTTCTCTTATAATGAGGGATATCATTGACTGAGCATCTTAATGCTTTTCTCTTGGAATAGATAATAAGCTCATCATTAGCTTGTACGATAGCTACATCCTTAACCTCATCACCCTGGTTTAATTTAGTCAATATAATACCACTAGGAGCAGCAATCATAATATCAGCTAAATCTAATTTCTTAATAAAGTTATTCTTAGTAACTACCACTGCAAAGAATTTAGTTTTCTTCTTAGATAAATCTTCTATAGCTGGACTATAAAGCATCTTAACTACATTAGAAGTTATACCCTTAACCATAATTCTTATATCTGTACCCATATTATTCTTCTCAGTAATAGGTATCTTGCTAACTGGTACTCTAAACATTCTACCCTGAGCTGTGATAAGAATAATATCTTCAGTATTTTCAACCTGCATTATCTGTACAGGATTATCTCCTCTGAATGCTCCAATATTATCACTAGGAGCCATTTTCTTAATGAAATTATTCTGTGTAATAACTACATTAAATGTACCTCTTGGAATATTTGTGATATCGCTCTTCTTTAATACTCTACATCTTCTAGGTACTCCATATTTTTCTCTGAAATATAAAAGTTCAGATTTGATCTCGTCCATAATAACTTGCTCGTTTAATATCTTATTCATATAAATAGCTTTAGCTTCTTTATACTTAGCAGCTTCTTCTTTATATTTCTTAAGATATGCTACAGATAAATTCTTGATTGAACTGTTTAAGATAAACTTAGCCTGTAAGTCTGTGATCTTAAGAAGTTTAACTAACCATTCGATATTTTCCTGTTCATTGATATTCTTATTATTTCTAATCTTCTTAATAATAGTATCAATCTGACCAGATTCTAATACTTTGATATAAGCTTCTTTTTCATGATACTTTGTTTTTACATCCTGAAGTTTAATACATGCTAATCTAAACTTAGTAATCTTTCTCTGCTGGATAAACGCCTGTAAATATGATTTATATGAAAATCTTACCAATTCAATTCCATCTAACACTTCAAAATTTATTGACCATGTATACTGTAACTGAGTTGATTTATATAAAAATTCTTTTACATAATTAGCATCAGCTCCAGGTTTAAGATGTATAAGCAATCTCATATTATCATCATGTGAGTCTTCGAAGATAGACTGGATCTGTGGTAATTTGCCATCATCAATAAGTTTATAGATAGTATAAACTACACCGCCATTCTCAGCATTACCCTTATCAACCCATACCATATCAGGTGAACTTTTAACTACCAATACCTGGTGTTCTTTAGCTGTTCCCTTATTGAAAGTTTCAATTTCAATTCTAGCTCTAACCTTAACTTTACCAATACCTGTATTTGATATCTGTTTCCAATTAGCCTCAATAATATCACAAGGCATACATTGATCTGGTATTAATACTACAGGAGCATCTGGATTGTCTATAAGATTCAAAGTAGCATCAATAACTTCTGTTATATTATGAGAAGGTATTGATACGCTTTTCGCTGTTCCGATACCATAAGTTCCATTAATTAATAATAATGGAAGAGCCACTGGTAAATATTCTGGTTCCATTGCATCTCCAGAATAGTTTGGTACCCAATCGACTACATCTGGTGATTCCATTAAATCCTTAAATATAACCTCTAATGAGAATTTGTTGAGCATCACTTCAGTATAACGTGGAGCGGCTGCTCTATCACCCTGCATTGAACCCATATTAGATTCGCTATATAATAAAGGCATATAAGTTTCAAACCAGTTACACAAAGGTTTGATTGCATCAGATATTGATGTATCACCATGTGGATGGTAAGTACCCATAACCTGTCCTACGACTTTAGCTGTTTTTGTCAATTTAGTTTTACATGGAAGATCGCACGCCATTGCATATAATATTCTTCGATGACATAATTTAAATCCATCTTTCCAATCAGGAAAGGCTCTTCTTCTATTAGTTTCCAGAGCATATCTAGCCATATCATCTTTATACTGCTGTACGGAATTAGCCTGTATAATATTTTCCATTATGAATATCCTCCTTTATAATCTTATTCTTGAGTTCGTTCTGTTATCTAAAGTCACTAAATAGCAACAGGTATTTTTATCTGAGGTTCACTATATTCATAATCAATAAGCTTAATATCATCTTCCGTAAAATCATAGAAATTTTTAATTTTCGGATTCAACCAAAGTTTCGGAGCTGGATGAGCCGGGTGTTCTAATCTAGATATTAATTCCTTTACCAATGGAATATGTCTATCATAGATATGAGCATCTGCAATTACATGTACTAGCTCACCTACTTCCATATCACTTACTTGGGCAAACATATGCACTAGAACTGCATATTGACATATATTCCAAGCATTAGCTGTAAGTACATCCTGAGATCTCTGATTAAGAATAGCATTTAACACTAACTTTCCACTCTGTTCGTTTCTAGTTACATTAAACGTCATACTATAAGCACAAGGATATAATTGCATCTCACTTAAATCATGATGGTTATAAATATTAGTCATAATTCTTCTGCTATAAGGATTATTTTTAAGATCATATAATACTCTATCAACTTGATCCATATCTCCTTCAGGATAATGATGCTTAACCCCTAACTGGTAACCGTATGCTTTTCCAATGGTTCCATTTTCATCGGCCCAAGAATCCCAAATATGGCTATGGAGGTCATAAATACTATTAGATTTCTTCTGCCATATCCATAGCAATTCATCAACACAATTCTTAAACCCTATGTTTCTTAAAGTAAGTGCTGGAAATTCTTCTTTTAAATTGTATCTATTTACAACTCCAAATTTCTTTATAGTAAAAGCTGGAACCCCATCTTTCCATCTAGGTCTAACTTTTTCGCCTGCATTAGAAGTTCCATTTTCTAATATATCTATACACATGTTTGTAAATACTTTATCTGCGTAACTCATTTTAATTATCTCCTTTATTCTTTTAGTATATCAAATGGTTTTAATAACCTCTCAACCTTTGGAGGTTGAGAGTGTGGTAAATATTGATCAAAATTCAATTTAAGATCATAATTCCTATTAATTCTAGACATATTATTCATAGATACCCAAGTATCCGCTCTAGGTTCTAATTTATGACCTCTATTGAAAGTATTAGCAAATAATTCATCCACCTTTACATATCCTCGTGTTCCATAATCATCTGTAAGTTGGACTCTATTTCCACTATATACTTTCATTATATGATTAGGATCTTTACCATAATGCTTACTAGATCTTACTTGACCTGTATATAGATTGATATCGTAAGACCTAAATCCCGGTATTATGAACCATTGATATTTATTTGGATCTAGCTCGTTCATTCTTAGATTTGCCTCCTAGTATTTCCCAATTATCGAGAAATGTTTCTATAGATCTATAAGGGCACCATGCATCTCCTTTTGTATCGTATATACATATACATGGCCCTACCACTAGATTCTTACATTCAGTTTTAAGATTATAGATTCTATTATGAATAAATCCCATACTTTTATTCTTTCCTATAAATCTTGCTTTCACTTTCATAATTATCTCCTCAAAAAAGTCTCCTAGTACTGAACTGTACTAGGAGATAATTTATTATTCCATAACATCGAATCTAGTTACTTTTGTATCTTTAAGTAATTCGATCTTATTAGATTCATAGTATCTAATTGCTTCGATTTCTTCTTTGGCATTTTCAATAGTATATTGAACCAAAGTTCTATCTTCTGGATCAAGGGTTGAATCAAACAATCTCTTTCCATCCATTTCACCAAGACCTTTATAACGCTGTATAGAAGCCGGTGCGCTCTTATCAAAGATATCCATAAGTTCATATAATGAAACTACATTATCATCTAACTTATAAGCCATATCTTCATTCTTTCGGATCAATTCAAATATTTCAGCACAATCATTCATAAGATTGTCATTTACAAATACTGTTTGATATCTAGAATTTACTAATCCTTCAATAATAATTGTACCATTTTCTACTCTTGTATTTTTGATAAATCTAAAGTGTTTCTTGATAGTAGCCATCAACTTCTTATCAGAAACTTTATTATATTTAAGAACAAGAATAGATTCTAATAATACTGGGTTAATTGCATATCTCTTTGCAATTTTATCTACTTCATACTTATAGTCAATATTGACATATAATATCTTAGATAATTCTCTAGGTGTAAGTTTATTCTTACCTGTAGCTCTTGCTACTGTATGTTTCTTTGAGAAATCTTTCTGGATATATTTTACATATTCCATTCTATCCTTAAGATATACATAACTATTCTTACCTAACTTTACACCATATAATGGTGGTACTGTTTTATATACTCTGCCAGCTTCAATTAACTGTGGCATGTATAAGATAAAGAATCTTAATAATAACGCACAGATATGATTTCCATCAGGATCAGCATCGGTACAGAATATAATCTTTGTCCATTTAACTTTGTTGATATCAAAGTCTCTTCCATATCCACCACCGATAATTCTGATAATACCTGCAACCTCCGCATTCTCTAAGAATTTAGTTTTCGATGTGCTAAATGCGTTCGGTAATTTTCCTCGAATTGGGAAATATCCTTGTCTAGCATTAATTCTGTTATTCTTAATAAGACCTGCAGCTGAATCTCCTTCTGTTATAAAGAACTCAATATCTTTATGACCTGTAGGAGCTACAAACTTTGATGGTAATCCTGTAAGTTTAGATTTATTATACTTATCAGATAATTTAACTCTCTTAGCATCAACTGAAGTTCTCATTTCTGCTACATCTTTAAAGTATTTACATAACTTAGCTAAATCCTTAGGATTGCTCTTTGTCCATTCATCTAATGCTTCTGTTACAGCCTGTTCCATAAACGGTTTCATTTCTTCATTAACCAGTTTCTCTTTAGACTGACCATCAAAGATTGGAACCAGACATGCTGCTGCTATAACAGCTTTTATTCCTGCTCTTATATCATTAGGAACTACTGTAAGTTTCTTCTTCTGACCTGCAAGGAATATCTTATTCATATAGCTTACAAAATATTTTGTAATACCAGACTCAAATCCATCAATATGTGTTCCGAAGATAGTAGGACATTTATTGGAGAAAGCTGTAATATGATTTGTAGCCATTTCAGATACATCCCATGTAACTACAACTTCCATTCTATGCTCACCAGTATCTTTATACATATGGATTGGAGCTATAAGTGGTTTTTCTGTATCATTTATAATATAAGCGAGAATACCATCTCGATTTACTATCTCTTCTTGAACTGATGAACCATCTTCTTTAATAGCACTAAAATGAATAACAGCACCAATCTTACTTAATAAAATAAGATGTGATACTAATTTATAAATATCTCCCCAAGTAACAGTGACCTCACCTAAAGCCTCAGATGGTTCGAAATAAATCATTGTACCTTGAAGATTATTTTTATTAGGTATTTCTATTTCTCCTTTTTTCCAAGGAATACCTTCTTTAAATTCTACTCGTCTAGCTTTACCTAGAATATATGATTCTACAATAAATGTACTAGACATGGCATTTGTAACTTTTGCACCGACACCATGAAGACCTGAAGAATATTCTCCTTTCTTCTTCTGATAGTTTGATGATGTATTTGGGTTTGTGATAATTCTTATAATATTATCAAATGGTAATCCTCTACCATTATCTCTAACCTGTAATCCTCTTACTCTTTCATCATAATGCACCCATACTTCTGTACATGGCGAAAAATGTTTATCTAATTCATCTAAACTATTCTGAATAATTTCTCTAGCCATATTCATATAGCCTTTGTTACTTTTAGCGCCAAGATGATATCCTGGATTCTGTCTTACTACACTGACAAAGTCTTCTATTGTAACAATTTCGCTCGCATAACTTTCTATGTTATGGATCATATCTTCATTCATAGCAGTATTCTTTTTAGCCATTTTTCTGTGTTCCTTTCATTCAATTCTTATTTCTAAGTTTAAATGAAGCAAAAAATAAAATTTGAGTATAGGGTGTTATCCCTATACTCAAACATATTTCTACAGCTTTAGATTATAACTGAACCTGTTCTTTAACCTGTACAGTATTTTCTTCTGCCTTTGGAGCTTCATATGCAGGTGGATTCATCTGCATTGGATTCTGAGCCTGCTGTGGAGCTGGCTGAGGTGCTACTGGCTGCTGCTGTGTATAAAATGGTGACATTCCTCCTGGAGTTGCCTGCATCTGCATCTGCTGTGTTGGTGTTGCATAGCCATAAGGGTTAGCCTGTGCATATGGATAAGCAGCTGGTGCTGGCTGTCCGTACATTGGTGCACCGATAGGTACTGCCGGATTTGTAAGCATATTCATTGCATTGAAGTAATTTGGACCACCTGGCTGCTGTACCTGTGGATTTGCATTGTTATAACGCATGTATGACTGGTGAGCCAATTTGTAGAACTGTGGTAATTTCTTCAAGAATGGAATCATCTGGAAGTAACCTCTGATGATTTCAGGATTCATATCAACTGCTAAAAACTTACATGTTTCTAATGTATTGATAACTGCATTTACTGCATCTCCTACATACTTATCATCTACTGCATTTGGATTAAATGTCTGATGACAAATTGTACATGTAACTGTACCATCCGCATTTGGAATTACTGAGAATTCTCCTTTGTCTGGATGCTTATGTGTACATACAGATTCTGCCATTTCCTGTGGTGTAACCTGTAATGTGAAAGAGTTATCTACTTTTAAAGTTTCTCTTTCTTCTGGAGTTAATGGGTTGGTCATTTTAGCCTTTGGTTGAACAGGCTGTCCATAATATGCTCCTCCCATATAACCTGCATTGTAATAATTGTTGTTCATGAACTGTTCCATTGTTCGTTCCTCCTTAAAATATTTAATATAGAATTCTATATAGAATCATCTTTATAGTATATAACCATAAGATGGTTTCTATCTTTAAATTTACCATAGAGTTATCGTCTTAATATTAAACTATTTATCCTCTACAACTTTGTATCTTAATCCGTCTCTAGATGAAGCGATTACATTTAATAATCTCTTATACTGTTCTTCTGACATTTTAGCTTTCATCTTTTCTGCAAATTCCATAGCAGACTGCTGATCTAAATGTCCTTCCATGTACTGGATTAATTCGTAATTTGTATATGTGACTTCCAATACTCTAGTTTCACTATGAAAAGCATTGGCTGATTCTGGTCTCATTGAAACAAATGTTTCATTATCATCATCCCATATAAGATGAACTCCACCTGGAGTTTTATCGTTATATATAAGCATATTATCACATACTACTCTGATCGGGTTCTCCCCAAAAATTTCTCTCGCCTGGATTATTGTATCCTTGTTCATGATATTGATTTCCTCCTATCTCTCTTCTTGGGACTCTAACTCGAGTATCATCGTTTCTCGGAAGAGTAATAAAATAACCATTAAAGAAGTGCTTGTATGGATTCAAAGTTGCCATCGCTTCCATTAACAATGATGGAATAAATGCTCCATTGCTAGCACTTATATCAGTTAATATGTTGTTCAAGAGTGTAGCTGTAACCGAAAAAGCCATATAAGCTTCATAATGAGTTGAGGCTACTCTCTGCATTGCTATATCTATATCAGGACAGTAACTTAATCCTAGATATGAATAATAATTGTACTTTGCATTGTCATCTGCCGCTACTTTAAGATTATAAGTAAAGTCTACCACTGCAAAATACTCTTGTACTTCATATGGATCTAAATTACCAAATGCTAAATCTCTAAAAACTTTCATAGCATTTTTTCTTATCTGATCCGTATTCATTCTATAGATCCAACCAGGTCCAAATTGCTGCAACTGTTGATCAAAGAATGATGAAACTTTCCTCTTCTTATTATTCTTTGCCATTGTCGTTCTCCTCGTCTTCTTCATAATAGTAATCATTTATATCAAATGATGTATTATCTTCAACTGCTAAACGTTCTTTCATATCTCTCATAAATGCAAATACTGAATATTTATGCGAAATAGATACCTTTGGTGAATCTACTAAAACTCTAGATTTCATTGCATCTACTTCAAGATCTTCCATTTCGAGATATGTCTTTAAAGTATCATAAGTTTGTTGTCTACCTTTTATAAACTGAAATTCCTGTGCGTATTCTGTATCACTATTACTATCATAGATATATAATAATATCAAATAAAGCTTTTCTTTATTTGCTGCAGGATCCATTCTAAAAGGTTTAACCATCGGTTTCTTAACCGGTTTTGATTGTTTCTCTGCTTGAGATTTTGCAAAATCTAAGTCCATAGTAAATGGTTTTTCCATTTCATCTTCAGACATATTCATTGCATCTGCCCAAGCTTTCATATTCTGCACATATTCCTCTCTTTCCTGTTCATTAACAGGCGATAAATTTTTGTTATCCATCTGTGATCTCCTCTCTTTAAATATAAAATTCTTTATATTTCATCAAGTAAATAATATACAGCTAAATCTAAGTTTTAAAAGTATTTAGATTTATATGACGGTACTACATATATCATCGCATTTTTAAATCTAGTTACTCCTACGTAGTTTAGATTATTCTGTATATCTTTATGGAGATATTCTGATATATAGATACCATTAGAATACTGTGCACCCTGAGTAAGGTGAGTTGTATTTGCATATGCAAACTCAAACTTTTCCCCTCTAGAGTATTTAGAATTTTTTATAAATTCTTTCTCTCCTCTAGGGGCTACAAAATATTTATAATCACATCGAAGATCAGGAAATACTATATTCATATAATTAGGCTGAAAATCAATATCGAATAGCTTTCCATCAAATCTAGTTACATCTGGAGGTCTAACTACAGTACCAACCAGACCATTAGCTAAACTGATACCATCATACTCTATAGACCAATTATTCTTTCTACATATAACCTTTTCTCCAAACATGGGAAGATTAGTATGCAAATGTAGAATATTTTTTCTATAATAATCATTAATAGCATCTCTAGTCTTATTTTTACCACATAAGATCATCTGAGCATCAGCCATCATTTGATCAGTAAGATCATTTTTCTCTATAACCAATACATTTCCATATAAACCAGGAGTTGGTATATATCCAGACAAAACATATTTAGATAGAGTAATAATCTCTGAGCCTTTAGCTTGTCTCATTATTTGAGTCAATCTTATAATTTCTCCTGAGGTTAGATATGCAGGGTCATCACCTACAGGCGGTAGCTGATTTATGTCACCCATAACAATAATCTTTTTACCTCTAGATTCAATATCTTTTTTCATATGAAGTGGGACTGTGGATCCTTCATCTATAATAAAATAATCTATATCACGCAGATCTCTTGGTATAAAATCTATACGTTTCATAGGTTTATTATAAACAGGATCCATAACAGGTCTTCCTAATTCATCATATACTGGAACTTCTACACAATCATATAACCATGAATGTATAGTTTTCGCATTGTATAATCCTTTGATTCTCATATTAATCGCTGCTTGACCAACAAAAGCCATTGGAGCAACACGTTCCAATGGTATTCCTATTCTTCTTATAATTTCGTGCATAACGGTGGTCTTTCCTGTACCAGGATCACCTGATATCTGTAACACTTGTTCGTTGTCAAACTTAATATGATTTACTGCTCGTTGTATTGCATATTCTTGCTCTTCGTTAAAACGAAACATATTTACTTCCTTCTTTTTGCAATCTCTTCCATCTGTTCTTCAGTATAATCAACAGAATGTAAATTAACTGTCATAGGAGTACCTGTTAATTTATACATTAAGTCTATATACTGTAAAGAATCTCTATAATAGTAATCTGATTTAAAATCACCATTATTAGTAGTAAGCTCGCCTCTGAATTTATATATCTTTGGAATATTAGCAATTGGCACTGTATTAGAGCACTGAGTGATTACATATAAATCATTATCCTCCTGCTCTTTAGATAATAATACCTGTAATAGATATTTGCTTAATTTTCCATCGTTTATTGGATCGAATAAACTATCTCTTCTATGTACTAATGGTGAAATATATGTTCCTGATATGTTTGTATATAAGCCACCACCATTATATATAAGATGAGTAAATTTGTCTGTATCATAAATTTTCCCATCTGTAAGGATTTCTAATCCTAGCATATTTACAATTTCTCTTATAATTATTTCATTCTCGTGCATTTTAAAATGTCTCCTTTCGTGGTAATAAGTAGAATTACAACTATATATTAATTTATCTGTTTCAGGAGGTGTAAAGATGAATAAAGAT
>ERZ1034901.1778-NODE-1778-length-14537-cov-5.577406_pt1 | contig 14537 bp, 9 predicted proteins | sample MGYA00520628_ERZ1034901 | MGnify/ENA primary metagenome ERZ1034901 (study PRJEB33766, sample SAMN09781783) | gut metagenome | biome: gut microbiome | host: Homo sapiens | place: Madagascar | study: EMG produced TPA metagenomics assembly of the PRJNA485056 data... | reverse complement strand
TCCAGCTATTATCACTGTAATTTTCAAGCATTGACTTGTATTCCCAGAACGGAAAATGCTGTGTCTGCTGCAGATATATAAGCGTAGCCGCTATGATATGCTGCTCTTTTCGCTCAAGTAAGGCTACCGCCTCCTTTATAGCATTTTCCATATTTTTTATACCGATACAGTACAGTGCTATATATACCTTTAACGGATTTTCATCTGTAAGCGCGCTTTTGTTTTTATCCTCGTCATGGATAAACTCATGGATTATCCCAAGTATCTGCTCTATGATCCTCTGCTCGACTTCATCATAGCCTAAGCCGATCCATGTCTGAATGCTCCGCTGTACGGACGAATACCTGAGCAGTTTTTCCTCATATATCACATCTATCATGCGGTAAAAATAGTCAAGCTGGTACTCATCCACCGTCTCAAGTATGCTCTGCCTCAATCCCTCCTGCAGTTTTGCCGCCAGAAGCATATTGGTAAGCAGATCCTGCAATTCTTTATTTTTGCTCTGCTCTATTGCTATTATAAGGTCACGAGTCAGAAACCCTACGTTATTTTCACTAGTCAGCACATCCCTGCAATACCCGATAACCTCGTCATTTTGCCGTATTATCTCAACAGCTATCACAGGTGCCATATTTCGATAACTTATAACGTCATTATACTCTCCGTATATGAGTTTCTGCATTGAAAGTCCTGCACCATAAAATATGTAAAATGCGCCTATTGCCTGTACGATGCGATCTATATAATTTGACAGCAGACTGCTCCTTACATCCATGCGGATAAGCCGTGTATTGCACGTATACTCCTGTATGTGAGTCAGATATTCGCACAGTTTTTCATGACCTTTTGGAAGCAATCCTTTAAAATTATTCTGCTTTTTTAAAAGCTCCTCCAGTGTGTCAGGTATCCTTGCGTTTGGTATCTGAAAGCCGTACAGATATCTGGTATCCTCCGCTTCTTTAATATATTCCCGCTCCATCTGCGTATATCCATGGAGTGAACGGTTGTATTCTTTGAGTTTTTTTATTATATCTTCTTTGTTTTCCCCTGACTGCATTACCATAACCTCCCCGCCATCATGATAAGCCTGATTATCACAAGCTCATTTTCTTCCTGCACATCTAATACATCTGTAAGATTTGTATATTCCTCTCCATTGAAAAATACCCTGAACAGTCCATCGGAAAAATCCTGTTCCAGAATATCCCATGCCTGTTCCTTTGTATACTTTCTCTCCTGTGACAGCTCATATGCTATCTTTCCCGCTGATGAAAGCTCCGGCCTGGCAGATAATTCCACAAGCATTATCTGATATAGCAAGCCTCTTAGGTCTTTTACCTCCGGTATATCATAGACAGCATGTGACAGTTCCCTGTTGGATGCTGCTTTCCTTTTTACTACATTGATCTTCATATCCGTAACCTCGTAATCTGTTCTCCTTTATTGCTTATATATCTTTGTACAATATCACAGGAGCCTGATTTTTTGTATGTTCTCCGATAAATTTTTTCCATCCACACCATATCATACCAACGTCCAAACTTGTATCCGCACTGATGAAATGTACCCACCATATGATAGCCAAGCCTCTCATGGAAATGCACGCTGTCCTTGGTCAGATATTCATCATCTATCTGTGGATAGCCTATACAGGCATTGACATTTAATATTCCCTGTTTCTTAAGTATTTCCTCAAGCCTGTCATAAAGCAGCCTGCTCTACATATGGTGCATAGATGGCAAGCAGTTTTTCTGCATCATCTTCTGTTGCTGTGCGTATTGAAATCATTTGTGTGTCTCCTGTTGTGTTACTATTATTCTATCTTACTGCATATCAATGTATCCCGGATCTTCCGGCATAATGATAGCTGCTATGATATATGCAATAAGTCCGCTTCCACCTGCAAGAGTAAATATAACCCACGCAAGACGGATAACTGTCGGATCTACATCAAAATAGTTTGCAATGCCTCCACATACTCCACATACTTTTCTATATAATACTATTATCGTTAAATATAAACAAGTATATTCGCATGTTAATTCACCACATATTTTTACAGCCGCAGATATGCTCCTTGCTCATATCCGGACATTGGCGTTATTTTACTTACATCGTAGACACGGCTGGCTTACACCAGCCTCCGTATATTCGTGGTCCGCACAGTAGGTGCTACTTGCTCATATCCGGACATTCGTCAAATAAAAAATCAGAGGCAAGCGAGCTTGCCTCTGATTTTTTATTTTCCTCATTGTCTACGATTACATCATGCCCATTCCGGCGCCGGCACCGGCTGGCATTGCCGGAGTGTCCTCTTTGATTATAGCTACTGCTGACTCTGTTGTAAGGAGTGTTGAAGCTACTGATGTTGCATTCTGTAATGCACTTCTTGTAACCTTTACAGGATCAAGGATTCCGTTATCAACCATATCTACATACTCTTCTGTAGCTGCGTTGAAGCCTGTTCCCGGAGCTGACTCCTTTACCTTGTTGATGATTACTGCACCTTCAAGTCCTGCGTTTGCAGCGATATAGTAAAGTGGAGCCTCGAGTGCTTTAAGGATAACCTTTGCACCTGTCTTCTCATCTCCCTCGAGTGTATCAACAAACTCTGCAACCTTCTTTGATGCATGGATATATGCTGATCCACCACCTGCGATGATTCCCTCTTCAACTGCTGCTCTTGTAGCGTTAAGGGCATCCTCCATACGAAGCTTAGCCTCTTTCATCTCTGTCTCTGTTGCAGCACCTACACGGATAACTGCTACACCGCCTGCCATCTTGGCAAGACGCTCCTGTAATTTTTCTTTATCAAACTCAGATGTTGTCTCATCAATCTGACCACGAATCTGGCTTACTCTGCCTGCGATAGCATCCTTGTCTCCGGCACCGTCAACGATGACTGTGTTCTCTTTCTGAACCTTAACTGACTTAGCACGGCCAAGCATATCGATTGTTGTATCCTTGAGCTCAAGTCCAAGATCTGAGCTGATTACCTGACCACCTGTAAGGATTGCAATATCCTCAAGCATTGCTTTTCTTCTGTCACCATATCCAGGAGCCTTTACAGCTACTACATTGAATGTACCACGAAGCTTATTAACGATAAGTGTTGTAAGAGCCTCGCCCTCAACATCCTCAGCGATGATAAGAAGTCTTGCACCGGCCTGAACAATCTTCTCAAGTAATGGAAGAATATCCTGAATGTTGGAAATCTTCTTGTCAGTAATAAGGATATACGGATCATCAAGTACTGCTTCCATCTTATCCATATCTGTGCACATATATGCTGAGAGGTATCCTCTGTCGAACTGCATACCTTCTACAAGGTCAAGCTCTGTCTGCATTGTCTTTGACTCTTCAATTGTGATAACACCATCGTTTGTAACCTTTTCCATAGCGTCTGCTACGAGATTACCAACTTCCTCATCTCCTGCTGAGATAGCTGCAACCTTAGCGATCTGCTCTTTGCCCTTAACCTTCTGGCTCATATCCTTAAGTGCCTCAACAGCCTTGTCTGTAGCCCTCTTCATACCACGACGAAGCACGATTGGATTTGCTCCTGCCTCAAGGTTCTTCATTCCTTCCTGAACCATTGCCTGTGTAAGAACTGTAGCTGTTGTTGTTCCGTCTCCTGCTACATCATTTGTCTTTGTGGCAACTTCCTTGACAAGCTGTGCTCCCATGTTCTCGAAAGCATCCTCAAGCTCAATCTCTTTTGCGATTGTAACACCATCGTTTGTGATGAGTGGTGCACCGTATGATTTGTCAAGTACTACGTTTCTTCCTTTTGGTCCAAGTGTTACTCTGACTGTATTTGCTAATTTATCTACTCCAGCTCCAAGTGCTGCTCTGGCTTCTGAGCCATATTTAATTTCCTTTGCCATGATTTATACGACCTTTCTATTGATTTATATATTTGATATTTAATTCCAAAATGTAAGCAGCTATGACCGGATATGTAAAACGTACCGGATCTTTAGCTTCTATCCGTAAATTAATCTTACTCTACTACTGCAAGAATATCATTCTGTCTAACGATGATGTACTCTTCTCCGTCAAGCTTAACCTCTGTGCCTGCGTATTTAGAATAAATAACCTTCTGTCCGACTGTTACCTGCATCTTAACTTCCTTGCCGTCAACCATTCCGCCAGGTCCTACTGCGATAACCTCAGCCTCCTGTGGCTTCTCCTGTGCTGAACTTGTAAGGATGATTCCCGATTTTGTTGTTTCCTCTGCTTCTAACTGCTTTAATACTACTCTGTCTGATAATGGAACTAATTTCATTGTATTGCCTCCTTTTATCTCTGTTAGCACTCATTTCTTTCGAGTGCTAATTTCTTTCTGTAAATAAAATATCACTATTGCATTTCAATGTCAACAGTGATATTTCATTTTAATATTTATTTTACATTTTCTATATCAATCCGTAATGCTTTAACGCATTTTTCACTCCATCATCTGAAATATCCGATGTGACATATTCCGCAATTTCCTTAACCGGTGGCATTGAGTTGCCCATCGCGATTCCATGTCCTACACTCTCAAGCATTTCAAGGTCATTTACACTGTCGCCTATCGCATAGGTTTCATCAAGCGGGATATCCAGATGATTGCACAGCCATTTGATACCGGTTGCCTTTGAGGTCCCCTTCGGCACGAACTCCACTACATTTTCCACATGCTCAAGTATCAGAAAATCATCGGCAAACTCGGCCTTCACACGTTCATAATCAGTACCATCTATCACGTCAGCGGAGAATTTATTAATTCTTATCTCGCCGTCATATCCTCTTATTATATGTGCATGCTCACCAAGTGACTCAAAAAGGTAATCCACATACGGATCATCCTCAAAGCCCTCGTCATCTATCCAGTAGTCTGTGGAGCCCTCAAGCACTACAGGCATTTTACACTCAGAAAGCACCCTTATGACCTTTTGTACCATATCTGCGCTCAGGTCATTTTCGTATATTACTTTGCCATCCATTTCAATATAGTTGCCACATGCCGCAATTATTCCATCAAAACCCATATTTAATAGCTTCTCTGACCTCACACTGGCTCTGGCACGTCCTGTACATATAAATGCCAGATGTCCGCTTGCCTTGAGGGCTGCTACAGCCTCTATTGTGCTTTCAGGAATCACCATGTCATCGTCCCATATCGTTCCGTCTATGTCAAAAAATACTGTTTTACTCATTTGCTGCTCCTAATATCTTTATTGTCATGTCAAACACTGCTATCTTAACATCTTATAAGTCAAATTTCAATCAGTTTATCCACAGTACCAACACCTTTAGAAAGCAGTAATTTTGTATGTCAAAAATCCCGGTGCAATGCACCGGGATTTTGCTATAAAATGTATGAAATAAAATTTATTAAAGAGAATTGCTACAATAATTTGTTACTGTACTGAGAGATATGAATATCCCATGAGACTCTCATCAACCTCTCTGGCAGCCTCACGTCCCTCTCTGATAGCCCATACTACAAGGGACTGTCCACGGTGGTTATCACCTGCCACGTATACGTTTTTTACGTTTGTAGCGTAATGTCCCTCCTGTGTACTTACGTTTGTTCTGGCATTGAGCTCTACACCAAATGCCTTTGCCACATAGCTTTCTGTTCCAAGGAAGCCTGCTGCTATAAGCACAAGCTCTGCCGGAAGCTTTTTCTCTGATCCCTCTACCGGAACCATCACGAATCTGCCTGTCTTCTCGTCCTTTTTACTCTCAAGACTTACAATTGTAAGCTCCTTTAGGTTGCCGTTTTTGTCCTTGTGGAACTCTTTTACGGTTGTCTTGTAGATACGTGGATCATGTCCGAATACTGCAATGGCTTCCTCCTGACCGTAGTCTGTCTTTAAGACCTTTGGCCACTGTGGCCACGGATTGTTTGCGGCACGCTCTGTAGGCGGACAAGGCATCATCTCAAGCTGTGTGACCGATTTGGCGCCCTGACGGATTGCAGTTCCGACACAGTCGTTTCCTGTGTCACCGCCACCGATAATGACTACATTTTTGCCCTTTGCAGATACAAACTTGCCATCTGTCAGGTTTGAATTTAAAAGGCTCTTTGTATTCTGGGTAAGGTAATCAACAGCAAAGTAAATACCCTTTGCATCTCTTCCGTCTGCCTTTATGTCTCTTGGATTTTTGGCACCACAGCAAAGGATTACCCTGTCATACTTCTTATAAAGCTCTGCCGGCTTTATATCCTTTCCGACATCACAGCCTGTGACAAAATTAATGCCCTCTTCCTTCATTATATTAACTTTTCTGTCAATAATGCTCTTATCAAGCTTCATATTTGGAATACCATACATGAGCAGGCCGCCGACGCGGTCCTCTCTCTCATATACTGTAACCTCATGGCCTCTCTGGTTAAGCTGGTCTGCTGCCGCAAGTCCTGAAGGGCCCGAACCAATGATTGCCACCTTCTTGCCGGTTCTGACCTTTGGTGGCTTTGGAGCTGCATATCCGTTTGCATATGCAGTCTCTATTACACCATGCTCATTGTCCCTGACTGACACCGGACTACCCCAGTGTCCACATGTACATGCCTTCTCGCACAGTGCCGGGCAGACTCTTGATGTAAACTCAGGGAAATTATTGGTCTTGTGCAGACGATTATATGCCTGCTCCCAGTTGCCGGTATATACAAGGTCGTTCCACTCCGGAATCAGGTTGTGCAGAGGACAGCCTGATGTCATGCCTGCTATTGTCATTCCCGACTGGCAGAAAGGGACTCCGCAGTCCATACAACGGGCAGCCTGTTTCTGTTGATTTTCTTTTGAAAGGAACACATGGAACTCGTTAAAGTTCTTAATACGCTCCTTTGGCTCTACAGACGCTGCTTCGCATCTGTCATATTCCATAAATCCTGTTGGTTTTCCCATTATCTGCGTCCTCCTTAGCCTCTTGTGCTGGCATAAAATGCCTCAATCTGTGCCTGCTCTGCGTTAAGACCCTTTTCTTCCATCTGTACAATAGCCATCTGCATACGGTTGTAATCGTAAGGAATAACCTTCTTGAACTTAGGAAGATACTCACTGAAATGATCAAGGATTTCCTTACCCTTTTCTGAGTTTGTAAGTGTTACATGCTCTTTTATCATTTCCTTAAGCTCTAATACATCGTACTTGTTTGAGACCTCCTCAGTAAATACCATCTGCTTATTGGTTCTCATGTAAAGGTCATTGTCCTCATCAAGCACATATGCTATTCCACCGCTCATACCTGCTGCAAAGTTTTTTCCGGTCTTTCCAAGGATAACTACGCGGCCACCTGTCATGTACTCGCAGCCATGATCGCCGACACCCTCAACTACTGCTGTTGCACCGGAATTTCTTACGCAGAAACGTTCACCGGCAACACCGTTTATGAAGGCCTTACCGCTTGTAGCTCCGTAAAGTGCTACGTTTCCGATGATGATATTATCATCCTTCTCAAACTTGACTCCTGCAGGTGGATATACGATGAGCTTTCCACCTGAAAGACCCTTTCCGAAGTAATCATTTGAATCTCCGACAAGCTCAAGTGTAAGTCCCTTAGGGATAAATGCTCCAAAGCTCTGTCCGCCTGCACCGTTACACTTGATAACAAATGTGTCTTCATCCAGCGTATCGTCATATTTCTTTGTAATCTCAGAACCAAATATTGTTCCGAGAGATCTGTTTGTATTTGTTACCTCAATCTCAATCGCGCGCTTTTGTCCGCTCTCAAGTGCGCTCTTAAGCTGTGTCATGATCTCAGTCATATCCTTTGTCTTTGAAAGCTCAAAGTCATATACCTGCTTAGGATCGAAGATAACACTCTGCTTTTTGCCGTCAAACGGATTATTAAGCATGCAGTCAAGGTCAATCTTTGACTGTTTCTCGCTTAGATTATCACGCTTCTTTAAGAGATCTCCACGTCCAACGAGCTCATCCACTGTCTTTACGCCAAGCTTTGCCATATACTCACGAAGCTCTTCAGCGATGAAACGCATGAAGTTCTCAACGTACTCCGGCTTTCCTGCAAAGCGCTTACGAAGCTCAGGGTTTTGTGTGGCAATTCCTGCCGGACATGTATCTAAGTTACATACTCTCATCATTACACAGCCCATTGTTACAAGCGGAGCTGTCGCAAAACCGAATTCCTCAGCTCCAAGACATGCTGCTATTGCCACATCACGGCCGCTCATGAGCTTACCGTCTGTCTCGATTCTTACCTTATTTCTAAGACCGTTCATAAGAAGAGTCTGGTGTGTCTCTGCAAGTCCAAGCTCCCATGGAAGTCCTGCATTGTGGATTGAACTGCTAGGTGCGGCTCCTGTTCCTCCATCGTAGCCTGAGATAAGTACTACCTGCGCTCCGGCCTTTGCAACACCTGCCGCAACAGTTCCTACACCAGCCTCAGAAACGAGCTTGACTGAGATTCTTGCATCTCTGTTTGCATTCTTTAAGTCGAAAATAAGCTGCTCCAAATCCTCGATAGAATAAATATCGTGGTGTGGTGGTGGAGAGATAAGTGCAACACCTGGTGTTGAAAGTCTTGTCTTTGCAATCCAAGGATAAACCTTCTTTCCAGGTAAGTGTCCACCCTCACCAGGCTTAGCACCCTGTGCCATCTTAATCTGAATCTCCTGTGCGCTTGTCAAGTATCTGCTTGTGACACCAAAACGTCCTGAAGCAACCTGCTTGATTGCCGAACAGCGGTTCTTTCCGTCTTTTCCGATTGTGAGACGATCCTTATCCTCTCCACCCTCACCGGTATTTGACTTACCGTGCAGATGGTTCATGGCAATGGCAAGTGTCTCATGTGCCTCCTTGGAAATAGAGCCATATGACATAGCACCTGTCTTGAAACGTGTCACAATTGAATCAACGCTCTCAACCTCCTCGAGCTTGACACCCTTCTTTGGATAATTGAAATCCATGAGTCCACGGATGTTTGTATTTTTCTCTTCCTCATCCACAAGTGCTGTGTACTGCTTGAACAGATTGTAGTCACCGCGCTGTGTAGACTGCTGGAGAAGATGAATTGTAGCCGGGTTGTACAGATGGTCATCTGCACCGCTTCTCATCTTATGTCTGCCCTTGCTGTCAAGTGTAACATCAGTCTCAAGTCCGAGCGGATCGTAGGCTGCTGAGTGAAGCTCATCCACATCATTCTCAATATCCTGTAATGTGATTCCACCGATACGGCTTACTGTATTTGTGAAATACTTGTCAATAACACTCTTGTCAATACCGATTGCCTCAAAAATCTTTGAGCCCTGATATGACTGGATGGTTGAAATACCCATCTTTGCTGCAATTTTTACGATACCTGTGATGATTGCATGGTTGTAATCATCGATTGCTGCATAATAATCCTTGTCAAGCATATGCTCGTCAACAAGCTGCTTAACTGTATCCTGTGCCAGATAAGGGTTGATTGCACTTGCACCAAAGCCAAGCAGTGTAGCAAAATGATGAACCTCTCTTGGCTCTCCTGACTCAAGAATGAGAGAAAGAGATGTTCTCTTTTTTGTCTTTACAAGATACTGCTGCAATGCAGCAACTGCAAGCAGTGAAGGAATTGCAACGTGGTTCTCATCAACACCCCTGTCTGAAAGGATAATAATGTTGGCTCCGTCCCTGTATGCGCGGTCAGCCTCTATATAAAGTCTGTCTACAGCTTTCTCAAGACTTGTGTTCTTGTAATATATAATAGGTAAAACCTCTACCTTAAAGCCATCGGCCTTTAAATTTTTAATTTTCATAAGGTCAGTGTTTGTAAGGATTGGGTTGTTAATCTTAAGTACACGGCAGTTTTCCGGCTTCTCCTCAAGCACATTTCCGGCCTCACCGATATAGAGTGTGGTTGATGTGACAACCTCCTCGCGGATTGAATCGATAGGCGGGTTTGTTACCTGTGCGAAGCGCTGCTTAAAGTAGTTGAATAACGGCTCCCTGTTACCGGATAAAGCTGCAAGCGGTGTATCAGTACCCATTGCTGCTGTGCCCTCAACACCATTTTTAGCCATCGGAAGGATTGAATCCTTGAGTGACTCATATGTGTAACCGAAGGCTCTCTGCATTCTCTGGCGCTCTTCCTTTGTATACTCAGGTACTCTCTGGTTAGGAATCTTTAAATCCTTAAGATTTACCATGTATCTGTCAATCCACTCACCATAAGGCTGCTTGTCTGCATATCTCTCCTTGAGCTCATCATCATCTATGATTTTTCCTGCGACAGTATCCACAAGAAGCATCTTTCCCGGACGGAGACGATCCTTTTTCACAATCTTTGTAGGGTCAATCTCAAGTACTCCGACCTCAGATGAAAGGATAAGATAATCATCATCTGTCACATAGTAACGTGATGGACGAAGTCCGTTTCTGTCAAGCACTGCTCCGACTAAATCACCATCTGAGAATACGATTGAAGCCGGACCATCCCATGGCTCCATCATTGTAGCGTAATACTGGTAGAAATCCTTCTTCTTCTGAGTCATGATTGAATTGTTTGCCCATGGCTCAGGAATCATTATCATAACGGCAAGTGGAAGCTCCATACCACTCATTACCAGGAATTCAAGCGCATTATCAAGCATTGCTGAGTCAGATCCTGCCGCATTGATAACCGGCAAAACCTTCTGGAACTCTTTTTTAAGCTTAGGAGACTCCATGTTCTCCTCACGTGCTGACATCTTGTCAGAGTTTCCAAGAATAGTGTTAATCTCACCATTGTGCACGATAAATCTGTTTGGATGAGATCTCTCCCAGCTTGGGTTTGTATTTGTAGAGAATCTTGAATGTACTGTGGCGATTGCTGACTCATAATCAGGATCCTGTAAATCCATGAAGAACTGTCTGAGCTGCTCTACAAGGAACATTCCCTTATATACGATTGTTCTGCTTGAGAAGGAAACCACATATGTATTGTCGTTTGACTGCTCGAAAACACGTCTTGCAACATACAGCTTTCTGTCAAATTCAAGTCCTCTCTCAACATCCTCAGGTCTCTTTACAAAGCACTGCATGATGCATGGCATACAATCTCTGGCCTTTTTGGAAAGCTTATCAGGCTCTGTAGGCACTTCTCTCCATCCGAGAAATTCAAGGCCTTCCTTCTCCACGATAACCTCAAGCATCTTCTTTGCCTGAATAGTCTTGAACTCATCATTAGGGAAGAAAAACATTCCCACACCGTAATCTCTTTCGTCTCCAAGCTCTATTCCAAGAGGCTTTGTAACCTTCTTAAAAAACTTATGAGAAATCTGAAGCAGGATGCCGACACCGTCTCCCGTCTTACCATCAGCGTCTTTTCCAGCTCTGTGCTTTAAGTTTTCAACAATCTTTAAAGCATTCTCGACTGTCTCATGTGTTTTGATACCTTTGATATTTACTACTGCACCAATTCCACAGTTATCATGCTCGTAGCGTGGATCATACAATCCCTTGGCTGTGGCTGTGCTTTCATTCCATTGTTTACTCATAGGTTCTTCCTTTCCTAGTGTAAATTTGTTAACGGATAACTTATTAAGAAGTGAATCATTTCCTGTTTATGATTTTACAACTATGAAAGCTCAATGTAAATAGTTTTTTTCTCGTTATTGTCTGATTATTTGATAACTTAATATTATAAAGTTATTTTTCTGACTATAATTGTATTTTTATCTTCTTCATAAAGGTATACGCACAATTTACTTTTTAAAATTCCAAAACTTTTTTCAATAATGCAAGGCATAAGACACTGTTTCAGCAAATTGTGTCTGAATTGTGTATGTGTTACAGTAGCTTTTCATGTCTTATATTAAAAAATCAGCTATACTTTTTATTGTATAGCTGATTTTTATAAACATCCAGTAACTATCCCAAATCACATTGCTCATATTCGTAAAACTGCACGATACTCGTATTTTGTCTGCACTCCGTTTTGGTCCTGCTAAACAGTTCCTTCTGTGTGCTTCGCATAATAATAAAATATCACAGCACCAATACCAAGGCACATGACAGATACCACCCATGCCATTATACTGCCATCAACAGTCCACTTCAAAATACCGGTCTCTGTCCTTATAACAGCAAACGCATTTGCGGTAATATGACCAATCATAGCCGCATACACATGCCCCGACTTATACATAAAAGCTGCAAGCACAAGGCCAAGTAAAAACGCATAGACAAACTGCACTATATTAAAATGAATGAGCCCAAACAAAAGCGCCGACAAAAATACCGCCTGTGGCACATTCATTATCTTGCGCATATTTCCAAATACAATGCCTCTGAAAACAAGCTCCTCCATAATCGGAGAAAGAATTGCCGAGCCAATCAGCTCAATTACAAGAGTGCTTGCATAAAAGCTCTCATTCGCCCTGGCGTATCCTTCTGAGAGCCCGATAAGCGGTGACATTGTGATGATATTATTGAGCGCAAATGAAATGAACAGTGTAATCACAATCACCCAGAGCACATTTATAAAAAGTGCCCTGTCTATCTTTGGTTTTTTAACAAACATCTGCTGTGTCGGCTTATAGCTTGCAAAATACATAAATGGTATTGTAACCGCCGCAGATATTATCTGCGCTATCATATATTTCGAAGCTGTGTGTCCGATGAACGCAAAAATAAAGTACATCGTACTTAGAAAAACAATGTAGTAAAGCACAATCGGGACAATTATCTCCCACACTATCGCTCTTAATTTTAAATTCTTATTCATGAAATCCCATTCCTATCTACTGTTTATAACCTCAAGTCTCAATGCATTGCATTTTCATAAAAGCTAATCGAAAAGCTTTAAAAGTACATCAGGAAGCTGCCTTAAATCATCTATCACAGCTTTTGCTCCTGCACTCACCATCTCGTTAACATCGCCGAAGCCAAAGCTTACCGCTACGCTTGGCACATTGACACGATTTGCTCCCTCGATATCAAACATAGTATCTCCGATTAAACACATCTCATCCCTTGGAATGTCTGACCACCGGCGCATCACCTCGTTAAGCACCTCTTCCTTTGTATCTATCCTGCCGTCAAACGTAGCTCCAACCACCTCATCAAACATATCAAGTATTCCAAAATGCTCCAAAATACGCTCACACGATTTTTCCGGCTTTGATGATGCAAGTCCTATCCTATATCCGGCCGCTTTAAGCGCCTCTATGCATTCCTTTACTCCCGGAAAAAGCGAACATTCAAATATACCTATTTTGTTATAGCGCTCTCTGTACTTTTTGACCGCTTCAAGTGCTCTCTCCTTAGTAAATCCATAGTGCTCCATAAATGTGTTTATGAGCGGTGGTCCTATAAAGAAAAACAGGCTGTTTCTGTCCGGCTCATCTATGCCAAAGTGTGAAAGTGCATATTGTGCCGACTTTGTGATGCCCTCTGATGAGTCAATCAGCGTTCCGTCCAAATCAAATAATATTGCTTTCATTTGTTATCTCCATTGCTTTAAATTTATTGTACTTTTAATTAAAATGCTAGGTCAGTATCTCATTTAACACGCGTCCGACAGCATCGGCAAACTCGCCTATACTCTTTATCTTCACGAGACTTCTGCCGAATATCTTTGTTGCAAGCTCACTGTCATGCGCACTTCCCATGAAGATGCCAATTACGTCTATTCCATGGTTTTTAAGCCTCTGCACCTCATTTACGGTGTCCTTAACAGCAAGAGCATCAGTGTACTCCCTGTCCTTATAAAAGGCTCCCTCCCCTGCTATCTGATCATCCTGAGGACTTGCATCCGAAAACATAAAAAGTAACTTCTTCGGCTTTGGGCTTAGCTCCATCAGATGTGATGCCGCGCGCAGAGCAAGGCCATCCCTGTTATTTCCTGCCGCAACATAATGAAACAGCTCATCCTCCACACCATAATCATCATATTCCTTAAAGATATGCATCACCGTGTAGCCTCTTATGCTGCAATATGAGTAAATCTGCACCGGTATGCCACAATTTGTCAGGCTCTTTGACAGTACATATGCCTGTGCTGCTATTTTCTGCTGCATCTGTTTTCTGGAAGAAGACGCATCCATCAGTATGTCGACAGAAAAGCCCGGCGTCTCCACCTCATCTTTTCGCTCAAAAACACGCGGATTGTCCAGATACAGGGTCTTCCATACCCTCGCAGGCTTTATACGGCCGTGTGTTGAAGCATCCATAAATGTCTCATCTGCTGTCTCCAGGTGCATTCTAAGGCTTTCTGTAAGTCTCCTTATACTGTTTTGATACACTGCCATGTTTTTTTCAAAATTCTCTTTATTCTTGTCGTATTGCATGGCTGTCTCTTTTGTAAATGCAAGAATTTCCCTGCACTCTCTTTTGTTGTCAATCTCATCAGGTACAGTCTGCTTTTTCTCCGATGAAATACCTCTGGTAAAAAGCAAGTGACAGTTTTTGTGATTTCCTACACAGAGCTTTTTCTCCAGCTCGGCCTGCTGCCTGTCAGAATACATGCTTTTTCCAAAGCAGGCTGTCACGTACCGCTTCGCTTCTATTGGATCTTTCTGCAGCGCAAACTGCAGCAGATATCTCTTTGAATGCTCCATAGAC
>ERZ1034901.1776-NODE-1776-length-14543-cov-182.157855_pt1 | contig 14543 bp, 16 predicted proteins | sample MGYA00520628_ERZ1034901 | MGnify/ENA primary metagenome ERZ1034901 (study PRJEB33766, sample SAMN09781783) | gut metagenome | biome: gut microbiome | host: Homo sapiens | place: Madagascar | study: EMG produced TPA metagenomics assembly of the PRJNA485056 data... | reverse complement strand
TGCCGCACCTCGCTCGCCGTATCGGCACTTAGAATTATGCGGTATTGCCTTATCTGTAGGGAACGGTCTTGACCGTTCCGAAACACTGCTTTATACGTCATAACAGGTTTTACCGCAAAACAAAATGACCCCCACAGCCAGCGCTGCGGGGGTCATGAACTTTTATGGAGAAATATTACTTGGTGCCGAAGATGCGGTCGCCTGCATCGCCCAGGCCGGGGATGATGTAGCCGTTCTCGTTCAGCTTTTCATCCTGTGCGGCAACATAAATGTCAACATCGGGGTGTGCTTCGTGCAGGGCTTTCAGTCCTTCGGGGGCGGCAATCAGGCCAATGAACTTGATGTGCTTGGCACCGCGCTTTTTGATCTGGCCAATGGCGTCAATGGCGCTGCCGCCGGTAGCCAGCATGGGATCCAGAACAAAAACATCGCGCTCGGCAATATCCTTGGGCAGCTTGCAATAATATTCCACAGGCTCCAGGGTCTCCTCATTGCGGTACAGGCCAATGTGGCCGACCTTTGCAGCGGGGATCAGGGTCAGCATGCCGTCCACCATGCCCAGACCGGCGCGCAGGATGGGAACCAGGGCCAGCTTGCGGCCAGCCAGCACATGGGTGCGAGCCAGAGCAATCGGGGTTTCCACTTCAACTTCCTCGGTGGGCAGGTCGCGGGTGGCCTCATAGCACAGCAGGGTAGCAATTTCGCTGACCAGATCACGGAACTCTTTGGTGCCGGTGTTGCGGTCACGCATCAGGCTGATTTTGTGCTGGATCAGGGGATGGTCTACAATTTTAACAACGCTCATGGCAGATTCTCCTTACAATATGAAAATTCATCGGATACAATGCAAAGCCTGGTCCCAGGCGGGGTACAACAGTGGGGGAGCCTTAAAGGGTTTCCAGCGCCATCATCTTGTCAATGCGCTTCTGGTGGCGGCCGCCCTCAAATTCGTGGTCCAAAAAGGCGTCAACGATCTGGCAGGCAAGGCCGGGGCCCACAACGCGGCCGCCCAGGCACAGGGTATTGGCGTTGTTGTGGCGGCGGGTGTACTCGGCGCTGAACGTCTCCGAGCAGCAGCAGGCGCGGATGCCCTTGATCTTGTTGGCACACATCGACATGCCCACACCCGTGCCGCAGCACAGGATGGCGAAATCGCTGCTGCCATTGGTCACAGCGCCGCAGGTGGCGGCGGCATAATCGGGATAGTCACAGCTGGCGGTGCTGTTGGTGCCAAAGTCGCGGTAAGCAATGCCGCGCTCTTCCAAATGCCGTTTGATGGCCTCTTTCAGCTCATAACCGCCGTGGTCAGCACCCAGGGCAATCGGTTTTTCAAATTGTACAGCCATAATCAAGATCCTTTCAATTCGTGGCGGATTGTTGGGCGGCTTCGCGCTCGGCGCGCTCACGCTCAGCCTGGCTTAAACGGTGATAATCCGGCAGCAGCTCTGCGGGGGAAACGCAGGTGCCCGCATCCCACATGGCTTTGCCCGCCAGGGCAACCCCTGCGCCGCGCAAAACGCGCAGCGGCTGGGGGCAGGGCAGAATGCCGGGCTGGTCTTTATATGTATTGTAGCACAATGCGGCACCATCGCCAACAAAAATCAAAGGCTTTTTGCACTCTTTTACAAAAGTTTCCAGCGCAGTGACCGGTTCGGCGGCGTCCGGGGTCAGCCGGGCGTGGGTGGCAAGGTCAAATCCGGCCCAGTACACCTGGCCGCGGCGGGCGTCCTGTGCGCCAATCACAGTGCCTTCCCCGCACACGCCGTAAGCCAGGGCAGCCATGGTGGAAACCCCGGCGCAGGGGGTGTTGGCCGCAAAAGCCAGCCCCTTGACGGCGGCAAGACCGATGCGCAGCCCAGTAAAGCTGCCGGGACCGTTGGTCACGGCGTACAAATCCAGCTGGGCGGGGGTCAGGCCGCAGGCTTTCAGGGCGGTATCCACCATGGGCAGCAGGGTCTCGCTGTGGGTCAGCCCGGTGCTGGAAGCCATCTCATATAATAAAGTATCGTCGCGCATCACAGCGACGGCGGCAGTTTTGCCCGCCGTATCAATGGCAAGAATGTTCATTCGGGGTCAGTTCTTCCTTTCCAAAAGGGCGTGGCGTCAAGCCCCAGGCCGGGTGATGGTAATCTTGCGGGTGGTTTCATCCAGCCGGTCAATGTTAATATAAATCGGGTTTTCCAGCGCCAGCAGGTCGGCGCAGTTTTCGCTCCATTCCGCCGCAACCACAGCGCCCATATCCAGGTAATCATAAAAACCGGCGGCAGAAAGGTCCACTTCGGTATGGATGCGGTACAAATCAAAATGGGCAAAGGGCCGCGGGCCGCGGTAGTAGTTGACAATGGCAAAGGTTGGGCTGGAAACAGGGTCCGTGCAGCCAAGGCCCTCTGCAATGCCTTGGCAGAACGCGGTTTTGCCAGCGCCCAGCCCGCCGGTAAAGGCAATCAGGCTGCCGGGGGCAAGCTCTGCGGCAAGGCGGCGGCCCAGGGCCACGGTTTCATCCCGCGAATGGGTAATATATTCTTCCATACAGCAGGCCCTCCTCAAGATAAGCTGACACAAAGTCAGCATAAACTACACTAGGTAACACCGCACAATTCCCGTCCCATGGACTTAAGCACCGCTCCAGCGGTTGCGGCATACCAACTGTGTTGCAAAAATGCTCGGTCATACATCCAGTATGACCTGTGCTTTTTGCTTAGGGCAACACCGCACAATTCCCGCCTTGCGGCTTAAGCACCGCTCCGGCAGCTGCGGCACCTCGCTCGCTGTATCGGCACTTGGAATTATGCGATATTATTTTCATTATACAACATCCAGCCTGCTTTGTAAAATATTTTTGTGTGGCGCGCCATAAAACGCCGCAAAGCGTGGCATATTGCACAGGAATGCGGTATAATAATCGGTGATACGAGCAGGAACCAACACCATTGCACAGGGCAATGTGCTATACTGGGAACAAGAAAAACAAAAGTGAAAGGTGGCAGGCCATTGCTGCAGCTGACACGCCGCTATTTGCGGCAGATCGACGGAATATTTCTGGCGCTGTGCGCGGCGTGTTCGGTGCTCAGCGTGGTAACACTGGTTTCCATTGGGCATAACCAGCTGGGGTCCATCAACAAAGCATCGGTGCAGTTTATTGCCAGCGCGCTGGGCATCCTGTTGGCGCTGATCGTTTCCACGGTGGACTACCGTGCGCTGGCCCGTGCCTGGCCGTTGCATGCGGTGCTGGCCTGGGGTATGGTGCTGCCAACCCTGCTTTTGCACAACGTCCGCCTGGGCTTTTTAACGGTGGGGTACGATGCCGGCGGTACTTCCAACTACAGCTGGTACCGGGTGGGCGGCATGACTTTCCAACCGGCGGAACTGGCCAAAATCAGCTTTGTACTGACCCTGGCCCTGCATCTGAACCATGTGCGCGGCCGGGTGAACAAGCCGGCCAATTTGCTGGCGCTGGCGGTGCATGTGCTGCTGCCGGTGCTGGCCATTCACATCCAGGGCGATGACGGCACGGCGCTGGTATTTTTGGGCATTGGGCTGGTCATGGTGTTTGCGGGCGGTATTTCCGGCTGGCTGGTGGCTGGCGGGCTGGCCGCTGCGGGCGGTGGTGCAGCCCTGCTGCTGAAACTACGCCCGGGTCTGCTGAAAGGCTACCAGGCCAAGCGTATTTTTGCCGTGCTGGACCCCGAAAACCCAGCTCTGGCCGATATCGCTTACCAGCAGAACAAGGGGGCTATGGCCATCGGAACCGGCGGATTGACCGGAACCGGCCTTTGGGGCGAGCATGTGTTTGTGCCAAACTCCTGGAATGATTTTATCTTCAGCTACCTGGCCAACGCGATGGGCTTTGTGGGGGCGGTAACGGTTCTGCTGCTGTTGCTGGGCATCTCGGTGCGCATTCTGCTGGCAGCGCTGCAAAGCACGGATGCTTTGGGCCGCTATCTGTGCGTGGGCATCTTTGCCGCACTGTTCTGGCAGTGCATCATCAACCTGGGCATGAATTTACAGGTGCTGCCGGTCATCGGGGTCACGCTGCCGTTCTTCTCGGCAGGCGGGTCCAGCGTGGTCATGGTGTATTTGTGCGTGGGGCTGGTGCTGGCGGTATCCCGCAAGAACCGCCGCAAAAAGCTGGCGGTGCCCATTGAGCTGGAACAGGTTTGACGCCGGCAAACGGACGCACTAAAATAGAAAAAAGAACTGCGGTAAGCGGTTGGCCTTTGGACTAAGAACTTAGGAAACTAAGAACCGCCACTTGGCCCGGTGGAGGTTCTCGCTTTTCACAGTGACCGTTGCGATGCTGCCGCAATTCGACCGCCTGTGCAAGACAAAACAATAAGACAGACAAAATAGAGCCGGTGTACCGTAAGATGAATCAAACGGTACACCGGCTTTTACGGTGTCAGGCTTCCTCTTTTTTACTGGGGCTGCACAATGCGGGAATCAGGCAGATGGCTGCCGCCGCTACCAGAATATACACGGTGCGGGCCGCCCAGCTTGTCTGGCCGCCCAGCAGCCAGGCAATGATATCCAGCTTCCAAATGCCCACAAAGCCCCAGTTCAGCCCGCCAATGATAGCCAGCAGCAGGCAGATTTTTGAAAGAACAGAATTGCACATGTTGGAAAACACTCCTTCCTATAACGGAAGTATGCCCATGCCGCGGTGTGTCTATTCGATTTTCTGCCACCGGGCGGAAGTTTGGGCAAAAACAGCACCGCACAGCAGAAGGGCGGTGGGGTTGGTCGTCAGGTGGAAGGGCTGAACTTCCATATAGGCGTAAGCCAGCATGGCAAACAGGCAGCAAACCTCAACCCGGCGGCCCTGTTTGGCGTGACCCAACAGGGCGGCGGCAAACAGAATACCCAGCAGCGCGGCGACCACCGGACCAAACTGAAACAGTGCAAAAGCAAAGCTGTTATCCACTGTGGGCCAGTTGAACACCTGCCCTGCAATTTTGACATCCAGCAGGCGGTAGGCCATCCAGGTCAGCGAGATGCGGCAGGTGAGCAGGGAGTCCAGCTTTGCCAGCCATGCGGGGCCGATATCATTGTTCCACGGTCCCACCTTGATGACCAGCAGCGGCAAAAGGTAACTGACCGCCGCCGTAAGCCCCACCATACCGGCGCAGGTGCCGGGCCACCAACGGGGTACACTGTGCCCGGCGCGCAGGCGGCAGAACACCAGCCCAACGGCCAGCGCCAGCGTGCACAGCGCAGCGCTGCGGCTGGCGGGCCCCACCAGCAAAAACACGCCGACGGCAAATACCAGCAGGCAGTCCACCCAGCGCACCTTTTGGGCACGCAGCAGGGCATAGGCCAATACCAGGCCGAACACCAGTCCGCCGAATGTGTTGGGGTGGCCGTAGCCGTAAGTGCCGCGCAAAGCGCCCATCCGCTCGCTGGTCAGGTCCGGGGCAACGATCCCGGCAAAGTGCAGTGCCAGCACCACCGCCATGGCGGCACAGCCGCTGGCAAAATAGACCTGCAGCGGGCGGCGCAGGGGAACATCCTTGGCGGCAAGCACCGCCACCACAATGCCGATCCACCAGATGTTCTGGCTGTTGAAATAGACCCAGCGGGCAATGAAATACAGCGCTCCGCCAGCCAGCAGCTCCCGCCAGGTGTAGCGGGTGCCGAACAAAATCTTGGCACCAAAGCACAGGAACGCGAGCCATTCCAGCACGGGGCTCATCACGCCCTGCACCCACGCCCAGTTCTGGCGCGCCATGCTGTTGCAGAACACCACGCTGATCTCATACGCGGCCAGCCCGGCGGCAAACAGAATACGGCCAAGCTGCAGTCGCCATTCGGCCAGCTGCTGCTCAAATAACAGGTGCGGCGTGTTCCACAGGCCGTGCAACGCCCCGCGCAGCCCGCCGCCCCTGGCAAGGGCAAAAATTAGGTCAAAAACCGCTGCGGCAAAGAGCGCCAACAGCAGAAAATTAGCAAAACCAAACAAGGGATTCCCTCCTGAAAAAACGCATGGCCCTGTGTTTGACAAGGGCGGGTGCGGATGGTATGCTTCTATTATAAAGATTTTGGGCGCAGCACACAAGGGGGCAAAGAATGACGGCACAACGCTATCAGGCAATTTTTGATTGGTTCCGTGCCCGCCCGGCGGCGCTGCGGGCGCTGGAATATGCACAAAAGATCAGCGTGCTGGGAGTATATCTGGTGTATGGCGCGGTGTTGGCCGTTACGCTCTGGCAGCACAGCGGCCAGTTCTGGCGCGTGCTGGCGGTCCCGGCGGTGGTGTTCGTTTTGGGCACGCTGCTGCGCGCGGCCATTAACCGCCCGCGCCCGTATGAGGCATTGAACTTTACGCCGCTGTTCCCCAAGGATACCAAAGGCCAAAGCATGCCCAGCCGCCACTGCTTTTCCGCCGCAGCCATTGTGGCGGCGGCGTTTACCGTGTGGGTGCCGCTTGGCGTGGCCGCCTGCCTGCTGGCGGCGGTTGTGGCTGTGACCCGCGTGCTGACAGGGGTGCATTACCCCAGCGACGTACTGGCTGGTCTGGCCTTTGGCGCCGGGGCGGCTGTGATCGGCTTCCTTTTATGACATGAGGATGATAACTGTGAAACAATACAAAAAAATAATTGCTGCTGTGGCAGCTGCCGCAATACCGGCCCTGCCCCTGAGCGGGTGCAGCTTTAACGATGTGATGCTGTACCTGTACGGTGGTGACAGCTTTACCAAAGAGGAAGGCGAGGACTACCAGACCTATGACGGCGAAAACGGCATCAGTGTAACCTATGATGCCAATATCTGGAACGAACCCAGCATGTCGCAGGAGGATACCATTGGCATTACCACTGGCAACAAGCTGAGCTATACGGCAGTACTGCTGCAGGTATCGGATGTTTACACGGACTTTTTGGAAGAATCCGCCGCGGAATTGAACGAGGAAGCCCAGACCGTGCGGTATGACTTTGATTTGACCATCCCCGATGCAGAAACCGAGTCCGTCCGGTATGACTGCGGCACTTACCAGATGATCCTGGCCGAAGTGAACTATGACTGCGGCGTTACGCTGCATGTATCGGCAGCATCCCGCTCTGCCAGCTATGACCAGATCGTGGCGCTGCTGCAAGACGTGTACCCCACCGGTCACACGCCGGAAACGGCAGAATAAAAAGCAGCAGCCTTTTGCAGGCTGCTGCGGGTGGGAAAGGTTGGCTTGTAAAGGGAAAATATGCCGTGTTCCGGGGTGAAATATCTGGCAAAGCCCCTATAAATGGGGTTCGGCACAAGTTTTGTAATACGCAACAGGACGAGGCTGTGGCGGGGTGAGGGCACCCCGCCCTACTGCCACTACAAAATCAGCGGATGAAATTGGTGCGGATGGTATTTTCTGCCTTGGGCGGCTCAATCCCTGCGGCTTTGCCTGCGGCAATGCACTTCAAGATCCAGGCCATGTTGTGGCCCAGGTTGCGCATGATCTGCATGCCCTCTTCGTCCAGGGCGGCCTGTTCGGCGTTGCTGCCGTGTACCATCGGCCAGTAGGTGGAGCTGATCAGCGGCATCTGGCAGAACTGGGGAACCTTTTCCAGGGCTTCCAGTGCGCTGGTGGTGCCGGCGCGGCGGGCGCTGGTAACAATAGCGGCGGGCTTTTGTGCCAACAGGCGGCCTGCGCTGTAGCCCAGCCGGTGCATGAAGCCCAGCATGCTGGCAGCGGCGGTGGAATAATGTACCGGAGCACCAAACACAATGCCGTCGGCCTTTTCCACCAGCGGCAGAACATCAACGACTGGCCCGCCGAATACGCAATGTCCGGCTTTGGCGCAGCCGCCGCAGCCCACACAGCCGCCCACCGGGACAGCGCCAATGTGGTAGATGGTGGTTTCGATGCCGTCAGCGTTCAAAGCCTTGGCAATCTCCTGCAAAGCAGCGTCTGTACAGCCATGTGCGTGCGGGCTGCCGTTGATAAGAAGTACGTTCATAATCGTTATGCCTCCGTTTTGAGAAAAAAGCTTTTGCTGTGGGGAAAGTTGGTGCACCGGGGTGCTCATACCCGGAACCGCCGAATCCCCCTGTATAAACTATATTATAGCACACCCAAAGAAATGTTGAAAACCCTGAAAGGGAAGAAGGTCAAACACCATGCCTGTAACCTGCACCAATTATAAATTGAAATGCGGCGGCTGCCCGCTGCTGAACCAGCCCTACCCCGACCAGCTCAAGCGCAAGCAGCAGTTGGAACAACGCCTGCTGGGGCGGTTTGCCCCGGTATCCCCCGTGCTGGGGCAGGCAGAACCTTGGCATTACCGTAACAAGGCCATCGCCACCTTTGCCACCGGGCCGCGTGGACAACTGACATGCGGCATTTATGCAGCGGGCACCCACCGCGTGCTGCCGTATACGGACTGCTTGCTGCAGGATACCGTCATTAACCAGACCATTGCCGCTGTGCTGGAAGCCGCCCGCGCCTGCCGCTGGCCTGCTTTTGAGGAGGATCGCGGCACCGGTCTGCTGCGCCATGTGCTGGTGCGCCGCGGTAAAACCAGCGGTCAGGTGCTGGTGGTGCTGGTGACCGCGCAGGAAAACCTGCCCGGCAGCCGCAATTTTGTGAAAGCCCTGCGGGAAAAGGCCCCCTGGGTGACCAGCGTGGTGCAGAACTGCAATCCCCGCCGCACCAGCGCGGTGCTGGGCAGCGATGTGCGTACCTTGTATGGCCCCGGCAAAATTACCGATACGCTGTGCGGGCTGCAATTCGCCATTTCGCCCCGCAGCTTTTACCAGGTCAACCCGGAACAAACCGAAGTGCTGTACGCCAAGGCCATTGAGTTCGCTGCCCTGACCGGCAAAGAAACAGTGATCGATGCCTACTGCGGCATTGGCACCATCGGCCTGTGCGCGGCGGGCAGGGCAAAGCAGGTCATTGGCGTGGAGCGCAACCCGGACGCGGTGCGCAATGCCTGCGCCAACGCCGCAGCCAATAAGATCAACAACGCGCGGTTCATCTGTGCCGATGCAACCGATTGGATGCGCGCTGCGGCACAGCCCAACTCTGGCTTGCCGCACCCCGATGTTGTATTCCTGGACCCCCCGCGGGAGGGCAGCACCCCCGCCTGCATTGATGCAGTGGCTGCCATGAAACCCAAACGCGTGGTTTACGTCAGCTGCAACCCCGAAACTCTTGCCCGTGATTTGACCCACTTGACCCGCCGCGGATGGAAAGCATTAAAAATCCAGCCAGTGGATATGTTCCCCCATACGGAACATGTGGAGACGGTAGTCTTGATGTCAAGGAAATAAAATCAAGTGCCAGAAAGCGGCGTATTTCCGGGCTTTTTCGGAGGTTTGGATTTGAAGCCAGACGTCTGGAAAAGCCTGGTTTTCTTATATGGAAACATATCCACTGCAAAATGTGTGTCAGGTTGTAACCTTGGAATAGATGTCACAATTTGAGACAGTGGATTAGATGTCAGGCATTTTGGAGTGAATTCTATATAATGAAAATGGATGATAACCAATCCGGAAACTCGACCTAAAAGGGGGAGTTTCGAGACCGTGGATTAGATTAAGACAGGTTGTGACCTTGGAATGGATGTCGAGGAGGAAGAATACATATGGGACTTCTTGAGCCTATAACTCATAAAGAAGAAATCGAAAATCTCTTGAATGAGGCACAAACAAAATACGATACAGCCCTTAATAACTTTAACAAGCAAAAGGACAAAACAGCAGATCGTCTAGAAGAACTGGGAAAAGTCAAGATAAAAGCCTGGTCTGAAGGAATGGATAGTTTTGTTACCAATTTTAGTGCGTTTAACAATATTGAGATCATCAAGACTGTAGATACTAACGTGAGCTTCATTGGTAGTAGTGAAGAACCACAGCAAATGATAGTTAATATGCAACAGGCATCTTTGACAGCATCAGAAGTGGCGAAAGCCGGAGTAGCTGCAGTTGGCAGTGGTGCTTTGATAGGAATTGCTTCTTACGGCGGTGCCATGATGTTTGGCACGGCATCAACAGGAACAGCAATAGCAGCTCTGTCTGGAGCGGCTAAGACAAATGCAACGCTTGCTTTTTTTGGAGGTGGTTCTAAAGCAGTTGGAGGATTGGGAATTGCTGGAGGAAAACTTGTTCTTGCTGGAATTGTTGCAGCACCGGTATTAGCTGTCGCAGCAGTTATAACTAGCGTGAAATCTAAGGAAAGACTTGCAGAAGCCAAAAAGATTCATGCGGAGGCTATTGATGCAGCAGAAAAAATGAACATGATGACAACGGGAATGAATGGCATTGAAAAAATGTCGGACAATTACTTGGATTTTATAAAAAAACTAGGAAAGAAATTCAAGCCGTTTGTAGTTGAATTGGAGTGCATAAAAAAAGCACATCCAGTACAAGATGGAGGGCAGATAGACTTCAATTCACTCACAACGGTGGAACAGAAGACGCTTCATTTGTCATGGCTTATGGCTCAAATCTATTATCATGTCTTATCAACGCCAATCTTGACAGCGGATGGAAAGGTGTCAATGGAAGCAAAGCAGGTTATTGATACGGCAAATAAAGAATTCAAACAGTTTAAGAAAGACACATTCAAATTATCAGGCGAGGATGCACAGGCTGCCAATATTTTGTGGCATTCATCAGCAAATATGATGCTGCTCTTGAATTTGGTGGTGTCAATTGCAATGCTGGGATTGGGTGTATTTGCGTTTCGATATGGCATAATGCGCGGTTTGGTATTTATAGTGTCTGCGATGATAGCTTTCCCAATATTCTTTAAAATCAAGGCCCCTTCAGATAGCAGATTGTGGCTGTATAGAATCTATAGATTGATTGTTGCCTGTGCGTTTGCAGTTATAATGCAGTGTATTTTGTAGAGGAGATGATGGTATGTCTGTATTTGATAAAATAGCCAAAGACTCTGCAAATCAAGCGGGTGCGCTAATTGGCAATGTAGCATCAGAGAGTGCGAGAAATGCAACAGCACAAGGAATTCAAGGAATGGATCTTTTTCGAGAGGTTGCAGAGAAGAAACGAAATGTTGCATTTGATAAAGCAAAGGGTAACTTATTTGAATATATAGAAGCAGCGAAATTCAATACAGAAGCAGCAAAACAGGCAAGTGCGCTTAAAGCAGTTGTTACAGATTCCGTTGGACGTCCACGTGATGCCGCTGACATCGAAATCATGAAGGATGGTGCTGTTGTTAGGCAGGTTCAAGCGAAATTCTCTGATTCTCAAAATGCTGCAGCGGATTCTGTGTTTATGCAGAAACGTGATAAATATACCGGAATGCAGAGACTCATCCGCAAAGAAGATAATTATGTGGACAAAGCGACTGGAGAGAGTACGTCACTTTTGAAAAAAGCTAAAAGTCTTGCACAACAAAGAGCTGAAGGAAACGGAGTTTATAAAGAACAGTACAAAGACGTTGCTGAGAATATCACGGATGAGTTGCATCACGAAAATATATCATCCGGAGGAACGACATTGGATGAGGTCAGGGGAGCGTATGAATCTCCTGTTGAATATGGTAATGGGTTCGAGAAGCAGCAGGTAAAAGCTGAAATGAAGGTATCAGCCAAAAACATGGTAGCTGCAAGTATGGTAACAAGCGGCATTGTCTCCGGAGTTATGAATATGTTTTCTGTTTTTAAAGATGAGAAAGAATTGACAGAAGCATTAAAAGATGTTGGAGTAGACGTCGCCAAAAGTGGAGTTCGAGGCGGGGCAACAGGAGCGCTTGGAACTGCCATTAGATATCATGGCCTGAAAAGTGGAAGTAGCTTATTGAGTGATTCTACAGCTGCAACTGTTATGGCGGGTGGAGTGATAGACGGCGGAGTTGCGCTGTATTCATATGCCCGTGGAGAAATCACTCCAGAACAATTAAGGGATGAGTTGATAGATACAACTGCAAAGGCAGCTACTACAGTTTATTATACAAAAGCAGTTACGGCAATTCTTGGTGCATCTGTGAATCCTTTTGTGCCAATGGCGGTTTATACGACGGCAAGTTATATCATTACATGTACAAGAGAAATTATACGAAATGCAAAGCTAAATACGGAAGAATATGAGCGTTTAACTGCCATTTTGGAAGAGTCTACTAGAGCAACCAAAGAGGCTCATGCAGAATTTGCTAAACATGTGGCTCAATGTGAAGAACGACAACGTAGCATGCTAAATCAATTTATAGAGTCGTTTGAGTATAATATCGATACAGGCGAAAACTATGATGAGTCATTAATTGCGATTGTGAATTTTGCAAACCAGGCAGGATTTGCATTGCAGAATGTGAATTTTGACGATTTTGCTCAAGCAATGACGTCGCACAAGACTTTTAGACTGAAATAACAAACAACCCTCCCGGCCACCATGGTCGAGAGGGTTTCGTGCATCTATGGGATTATCCTTCAATCTCAATGTTCAGCCCGGACTTAAGTTCCACAGTGAAGTGGTCCTCCCAGACGATGATCCGCTCAAGCCAGCGCTTTACCAGGGCCTCGCCGAAGGCTTCTAAGCGAGCAGGGGGCTGCTGCTTGATGAGAAGTCCTGCAGCTCGTTGATGCGGGCAATCTGTGCGTCTATGGTGGCAGTATTGACCGTACATTTTTCTCGCTGTTCCCGGAGTTTGAAGATCTGGCCGGCAATCTCGTTGTAAAAGTCCTGCAAGAAGTAAATCAGCATAAACTAACGATCCAGTTACGCCTTTTAAAGATAATTAACGATACAGCAAGCCTGAATAATTCCTCCGAGGTAAGCAATGTATACACACCAACAATTCCCCACTTGAATACATATGCTGCAAGCAGACACAGTGGAATTCCGATACACCATGTGCCAATAATATCAATAATCATAATGGTTTTTGTGTTGCCGCCACTTCTTATAATGCCTCCGCCAAGGATCATATTTTCCACCTTGACCGGAGCATACAGGGCAAATACGATAAGCAGTGTCTTTCCAAGCTCTTTTACGCTGTCATCAACACGATATAATCCGGTATATGCTCCAGCCAAAAGAATGAGCAAAGCCGATACTGCTACTCCACCAAATAAGCCTGCATACATAATCTTCTTTGATTCTGCGTAAGCCTCGTTATATTCTTTCCTACCAAGCCTTTTGCCAATCATCACACCGGCAGCCGCAGACAATCCACTAAGTGCCCCTACGATAAGCCCTTGTATCGGACTGGTAAGTGTATAGGCTGCAAGGTTTGATGTGCCAAGATGTCCATAAACAGCAGACTCTACATTTTGCCCGAGACTCCATAAAAACTTACTGATCAGAATCGGCATAATCATTATCAGATAATCCCTGATTGTGATTTTTTTAAAATGTAGAGACAATACCGGTTTATCTCCATCTTTTTTGATACATAAGACAAATCCGATCACAATAAATACAAGATTAAACAACTGCGAAATAAGTGTGGCAATCGCAGCTCCCTTTATTGCCATACAGGGAAATCCAAATTTTCCAAATATCAGCAGATAGTTCAGTCCTGTGTTTACAATAACTGCTCCAAAGCTTGCCAGAAATGGTATTGTGGCATGTTCCTTACAGCGTAGCCATGAGGATAAAATATTGCTGACAGCCATTGGAATATAAGAAAGCGCTACGATTCTAAAATAAACCGTACCAGTATTTACAATACTCATATCTTTCGTATACAGTCCAAGAATCTGCGATGGAAAAACTCCAGCTGCAAGCAGGAACAATACTGACATTATAATCCCGCAGATGAGGCTCACATCAAAACTGCACCATGCCTCTTTGCTTTCTTCCGCCCCAATAAACTGAGCAATTAATATCCCGGCAACCGTGCTTACTGCACCAATCATCACTGAAAAAATCAGTGAAAAATTACCGCATAATCCAACTGCCGATATGTTTGTTTCACCTAACTGCCCGATCATGATCTGGTCAACAATTGAAAATGATGACTGCAGCATACTTTGCAATGTGACAGGAATTGCTATTTTACACAGCGATTTCAAAAACTTTGACATTATAATTTCCTCGTACTTTCCCTTTTTATTAAATCAACCGGCAACACGATTTCTGGCTTATATTCTGTTCCATCACGCATTGCCTCCAGACATTCAATTGCCGTTTTCGCCCTTAAGTTTGCTTCCTGATGAATCGTTGTGAGGGAAGGATTGCTTTCCTTACCTGCCATGCTACTAAGACCTAAGGCAACACCGCACAATTCCCGCCTTGCGGCTTAAGCACCGCTCCGGCAGCTGCGGCACGGCATCTGCGTTGCCAAAATGCTCGATAATACACAAAGTATTATCTGCGCTTTTGGCTTGGCATCTGCCGCACCTCGCTCGCCGTATCGGCACTTAGAATTATGCGGTATTGCCCTAACGTATCTGCAACATCTACGATTCTAATCCTGTTCTGTGTCATTTCCATTCCTTCTTCTGTGGCATTATGATTATATGGTACATGATAAATGTGAAAATTACAAAGGTTAAGCGCGTAACCTGCTACAAAATTTGCGTTCGATTTTTGTGATGTTTTACTAAGGCAACACCGCACAATTCCCGCCTTACGGCTTAAGCACCGCTCCGGCGGCT
>ERZ1034901.1774-NODE-1774-length-14552-cov-6.641581_pt1 | contig 14552 bp, 9 predicted proteins | sample MGYA00520628_ERZ1034901 | MGnify/ENA primary metagenome ERZ1034901 (study PRJEB33766, sample SAMN09781783) | gut metagenome | biome: gut microbiome | host: Homo sapiens | place: Madagascar | study: EMG produced TPA metagenomics assembly of the PRJNA485056 data... | reverse complement strand
CGCCTTCTTCACACGCAGGGATCTCAATCGTATTCCACCCAACATGGGGCACCTTAAACGCATTGCCCGCCGCGTCCTCGCGCGGCATGGCGACGACGGTACCCGGCAGAAGGCCGAGCCCGCACGCGGGGTTTCCCTCAGGCGCGCCCTCGACACCGTGCTCGAACATCAGGTGCTCGCCGAGGCAGATTCCCAAAAACGGGACACCTGCGCGCACGCGGTCGTGAATGACCTCCATCTGCCCGAGCTCGCGCATTGTGGCGGCCGCATCGGCGAATGCCCCCACACCAGGCAAAACGATGGCCTCGGCACGCGCTATCTCGGACGCGTCTGCCGTGATGAAGGCCTCGCCACCTGCTGCGATAAGACCGCGCTCGACCGACTTCAAATTACCCTTCTGATAATCGACTACCGCAATCATTCGCATCTCCTACAGGGCGCCCTTGGTCGTCGGCAGCGTATCGCCCATGCGCGGGTCGGGCTCGACCGCCTGGCGCATCGCGCGCGCCACTGCCTTGAACATGCCCTCGATCACGTGATGGGTGTTCTCGCCCGCGAGCTCGCGAATATGCAGCGTCACGCCCGCGTTCGCGGCAAAGGCGATGAAGAACTCCTTCGCGAGCGTCGCGTCGAAGAACCCCACCATGACGGGCGGGACGTCGGCTTCCCAGAAGAGCTGGCCACGGCCCGAGATGTCGACGGCTGCCAGGATGAGGGCCTCGTCCATGGGCAGGGCGATTGAGCCGAAGCGCCTGATGCCGCGCTTGTCGCCGAGTGCACGTGCGAAGGCCTGACCTGCGACGATGCCGACATCTTCCACCGTGTGGTGGCCGTCGACCTCCAGGTCGCCCTCCGCGCGCACCGACAAGTCGAACAGCCCGTGGCGCCCGAAGGCGGTGAGCATGTGGTCGAAAAAGCCGATGCCCGTGTCGACGTCGGTCGCGCCCGTGCCGTCGAGGTCGATCGAAAGCTCGATGTCTGTTTCCTTCGTCGTGCGCGCGATGCGCGCGGTTCGTTCGCCCATGGGGTCTCCTTCCCCGTCGTTCTACTTGGTCGTCGCGATTTCGCGCAGCGCGGCGAGGAACTCGTCGTTTTCCTCTTCGGTGCCTACCGAAACGCGCAGGCAGTTCTCGAGCATCGGCGCATGGGAGAAGTCGCGCACAAGGATGCCGCGCGCGTAGAGCGCCTCCCACACCTTGTCGGCGCCGTCTATCTTGAAGAGGATATAGTTAGAATCCGAAGGATACACGGTCACGCCCGGGATCTTCGCCAGCTCCTCGAGCATGCGGTCGCGCTCGGCGATGATCGCCATGATGCCGTGCTCGAACTTCTGGCGCTCGGAATACACCTCGCGCGCGATGGCCTGCGAGACGGCGTCGACCGAATACGGCTGACGCACCTTCAAGAACTCGCGGATGACGTCGGCATTTCCCAAAATGTAGCCCATGCGCGCGCCCGCAAGCGAGAACGCCTTCGAGAACGTGCGCAGGATGAGCAGGTTTTTGTGCGTTGCGAGGTAGGGGCGCATCGTCGTGCGCGAGAACTCGAAGTACGCCTCGTCGACCATGACGAGCGCGTCAGTCGCGTTCAGAAGCTTCACGAGGAACTCCTCGTTCGCGAGCTTGCCCGTGGGATTGTTGGGGCTTGCCACGATGACGTAGTCGATGTCGCCTTCGGCCACGCGCGCGAGCACCGCCTCCTCGTCGATGGAGTAGTCGGGCAGGCGCACCACGTCGACGACCTCGGTGCCCGTGAGGCGCGCGTTTGCCGCGTACACCGAAAACGTCGGCGGCAGGTTTAGAAATTTGCGCCCCGGCCCGCCCCAGGCGAGCGCGATGTTGAACAGAAGCTCGTCGCCGCCGTTGCCAAAAAGCACCTGGTCACGGTCGAGCCCGTTCGCCTCGGCGATCATGTCGCGCAGGTCGTTGGCCAGAGGGTCGGGGTAGCGATTCAAAGGCACCTTGCGAATGGCGCTGATAATCTTCTGCCTGATTTCGCCCTCGACGTCGTGCGGGTTCTCATTCGCCGAAAGATACGCTTTTGCGGGCAGGTACTTCGGGTCGTAGGGCACGAGCCCCTGTAGCTGTGGCGCGGATTGCCGGACGCTATTCAAGGCTCTCACCTGCATCGACTTCGGTCGGCTTGACGGCAAGCTCGTTGCAGCGGAGCTCGACGGACATCGCGTGCGCCCAAAGCCCCTCGTGGCGCGCGATCCGCATGACCGAATCGGCGTCGGCCGCGAGCGCTTCGGGGGTGTATTGGATGATGGAGGACTTCTTCACGAATTCCTCGGTCGAAAGCGGGCTCGCATAGCGCGCCGTGCCGCCCGTGGGAAGCGTGTGGTTGGGGCCGGCCACGTAGTCGCCGACGGCCTCCGGGGTCCATTCGCCCAGGAAGATCGCGCCCGCGTTCTTGATGGATCCGAGCAGGTCCATGGCGTTTTCCACGTGCAGCTCGAGGTGCTCGGGTGCGATCACGTTCACCGCCTGCACCGCGGCTTTGCGATCGGCGCAGATGGTGATGAGGCCGTGGTCGTTAAGAGAGGCCATGGTGATCTCTGCGCGAGTGGAGTGCTCCACGTGGCGGGCGATGGCGGCCTCGATCTTGTCGGCGTATTCCTCGGAGAAGGTGACAAGGTAGCACGCAGCCAAGGGGTCGTGTTCGGCTTGCGCCATAAGGTCGATGGCGACAAGCGCGGGATCTGCCGTCTCATCGGCCACGACGCATACCTCGGAAGGGCCTGCGATCATGTCGATTCCCACATCTCCCGACACGATCTTCTTCGCGGCGGCGACATAGGCGTTGCCGGGGCCCGTGATCTTGGCGACCGGCTCGATGGTCTCGGTGCCGTAAGCGAGCGCGGCGATGGCCTGCGCGCCGCCGACCGAGTAGATTTCGGTCACGCCGGCGATCTTGCAGGCAGCGAGGATGGCGCAGTCGAGCGAGCCGTCTTTGGTGGGCGGTGTCACGCAGGCAATGCGCTCGACGCCTGCGACGGAGGCGGGAATGGCGTTCATGAGCACGGTGGACGGGTAGAGCGCGCGCCCGCCGGGCACGTAGATGCCTACCGATTCAAGCGGGGTCACCTTCGCACCGACGATGGCGCCGTTCTCGCGCGTGGCGATCCAGCTCTGCTGCTTCTGGCGCTCATGGAACTCGCGGATCTGCGCGGCGGCGTGCTCGAGCGCGGCGACCGTCTTCGCATCGCACCTGCTTGCGGCCTCGTCGATCGTCTCCTGCGGCACTCGGAAGTCCGCCACCTCGACCCCGTCGAACTTGCGCGTGAAGTCGCGCAGGGCCGCGTCGCCCCGCTCGCGCACCTCCTCGATGATCGAGGTGGCAGCCGCAATCGCGCCCGCGTTGAACGCGCCCGTGCGGTTGATCTGCGAGCTTTTGAACTGCTCGCCTTCCTTCAGAATAACTCGACGCATGATGTGCTTCCCTTCTTATATGGTAGGTCGTTTTGTCGGTATCGGTAAGGTTCCTATACGTTTGCCTTCGCGCCCGGCTGATCGCTTCCCGCGATCACCGTCGCGTCCCACAGGCCCTCTTCAGCACCGCGGCGCAGCTTGTCGGCAAGCTCCACCACGCGCGGGTCGGTGCGAAACGCGCACGGGTTCGCGAAGAAACGCGCCGTCGAGGCGAGCACTTCATCCACGATGACCAGGTTGTTCTCGCGAAGCGTGCGGCCCGTCGCCGTGATGTCGACGATGCGCTCGGAAAGCCCCGTCAAAGGCCCGAGCTCGATGTTGCCGTGCAGCTTCACGATTTCGACCTGCTCGCCCTTCTTGGCGTAGTACGCCTCGGTGATGCGCGGGTATTTCGTCGCCACGCGAATCGACCCGCACGTGCGATAGCGCGCAGCCACGCGCTCGGCGGCGCCTTCGGGCTCGGCCACGATGAAGCGGCAGGCGCCGAACGCGAGGTCGGCGAGCTCGACGGTGCCCGTCGCAGCCTCAAGCAGCGAGTCCTCGCCGCAGATGCCGCAGTCCGCCGCGCCGAGTTCCACGAACACGGGGGCGTCCGAGGGGCGCACGATGATGTACTCCACACCGGGGTTGCGAATGATGAGCTGGCGGCCCGGTTCGGCAAGCCCCGTCGTGTCGAGGCCGCACGCCGCAAGGCACGCGATGGAGTCGGGATTGAGCGAGCCTTTGGGCACCGCGATGCGAAGCGGGCGGTCGCCCTTCGCGTCGGCGGCTGCCGCGGCGAGCGCTTGGTCTAAGTAGAACGCGAATCCCGCGGCGGGGCGGTCCTCGCCGTAGGCGCCGATGGTGTTGTCGTAGCGCCCACCCGATCCGAGCGGCGCGCCGAGTGCGGGCGCATAGGCGACGAACACGATGCCTGTGTAGTAGTCGAACGAGCTCATGACCGAGAAGTCGACGAAAATGCGGCTTCCAAGCCCCTTCTCGTCGAGCAGCGCAAGCGTGCGCTCCAAATCGTCGAGCCCGTCCTGGCAGCCGAGCGGCGCCACGACCTCGCGCACGCGCCCAACCGCCTCTCGCCCGCCGCGAACGCTTGCGAGCGCGCGGATGGCCTGGGCGAACACGGGAGCGACCCCCGCCTCGCGCGCGCCGTCGCCCGTGAGCTCGTCAAGCTTCACGAAGTTGCTCGCATGGTAGGCGGAAAGCACACCCGCCTTCCACGCCTCGTCGGCGCCGCTCCCCGCGAGCAGTGCGCGCAGAACGCCCACCGTAGCGACCGAGATGCGAAAGTTTCCCACCCCGACGCGTTCGAGCGACTCGGCGAGCAGTGCGATTACCTCGGCGTCCGCCGCAGGCCCCGCCTCGCCGATGAGCTCGACGCCCACCTGCGTCATCTCGCGTGCCTCTGCCTGCGGGCGGCCCTCCGCCTCGCGGAAGACGCGCTCCTGATAGCGGAAACGGAAGGGCCCTGGCTGCCCTGCGAGCCGCGTGGCGCACATGCGCGCGATCTGCAGCGTCACGTCGGGGCGCAGCGCGAGCAGGTCGCCGCGCGAGTCGAACAGCTTGAACGGGGTCCCTGGCACGCGCCCGCCGGCGTTCATGACGTCCATGATCTCGAGCGTGGGCGTTTCCACGGGAACGTAGCCGTTTCTCGAGAGCAGCTGCTGCACGTCGAACGCGGCTTCCTCGCGGCGCGCTGCCTCATCTGCTAAGACGTCGCGAAACCCCGAGGGCGTTGTGTAATTCACGGTCGTACCTTCTCCTTCGTCATCGTGCGGCAAGCTGAGCTGCGGGCATTTCCCGCCCACGACATGAGGTAACTCATTGTAAACGCTCGCAGCCTCTCGAGTATTGCGTTTACGTTACTTGCATCGTTTCGAGGCCTTGTGGTTTCTCTGCCTGTCTCTTTCGAACGGCTTACACTTTATCACAGTAGAGTGATAAAGCAAGGACATTATGGCCAGCGGCACAGCCCATTCACGAAGAACGGCTTGCGCCCAACTACAAGAATCGTCACTTTGCACAGTCGTTGCTCAGGCAAGGTTTCATACAGCCGGAAGAAGGCGAGGAGGATCAGCTGGGCCAAGCTGTGGAACTCACAAGCAAGAGCGCTCCATCGGGGCCTGGTTTCTCGGTAGGTTTTCGGACGCACCCTCGGACTTCGTTTTCCTTCGGTTTCTGTCTGCCTATCTGCCCCTACTGCTCGCTCTGCTTCCCGACCTTACAGCATCTCGATGAACGCCGCGATGCGCGTTTCGATTTGTCCTAAGTCGCCCTGGGAGTAATCGGTCTCGAGCTTCATGTAGGGAATGTTTGCATCCTCACAAGCGCGTGCCATGAGCGTGCTTTCCACATTGAAGGTGTGGCACGTGATGAGCACGTTCTCGATTACACCGTCTACCTGGTATTTCTCGCACATGGCCAGGGTGTTTTCCATGCGGGAGCCGTTCGGCGTCATGACCGAGCAGTTGATATTCAGATAGCGGTCGGAAATGGCGCGCAGGATGTCGGGCGCATTCTCGTCGATGAGCATGCGGTTGGTGCGCTCGCCTGAGCAGTCGTCGGAGCATACGATGACCCCGCCGTTGTTCTCGATGGTGCGGCCCACCTTGTTGATGACGCCGCCCATGGGGCATCCCGTGACAAGAATGCGCTTTGCGTCCTTGCTGATGGGGCTCTCGCCTCGCTTGCTTGCGGCGCGCTTCTCGGCTACAAGGGTCTCGATTTTCGCGGCGTAGTCGTCGATGTCGAAGCTGAACGTGGACGCTTGGATGGCGGAGAGAATTTCCACACCGCCCATCGCGGGCGGGTCGAATCGCTGCAGATCGTACATATCCGCAAGCGTGCGGCGCAGGCGGTTGCGACGTCGCACGGCATGACGTAGCGCCTCGTCGGTGATCTTCTCGCCGTAGAATTCCTCCAGATGCTCGCAGAACAGCCGCACTTCCTCGTACCACATGTCGGCCTCGTACGGGCGGCCCTGGCCTTGCGGCAAATGGAGAACGTAGGTCTGCTTGATGTCGTTGAGCAGCTCGTACATTTTTTTCTTGCCGTCACAGGTCGTTTCCCCCACGATCATGTCGGAGAAGTACGTGAACGGGCACTTGTCGGTCAGCGCGAAGCCGTAAGTCGACTTGATGAGCGGGCAGAGATTCGCGGGCAGCACCGTCTCAGCTGCAGGAATGGTCTCATCCGACATGCCGCACAGCGCGACCGATGCCGCGCCCGCCGCATCGATGACCTCAAGCGGCGTATACGAGCAGAGATACCCGATAAGTTTGCCGCCCGCCTGTTTGTAGTCATGCACCTTGATAAACGATGCCTTGCGCTGGTCGTTGAACTCCTCGAACGTGCGCGGAAGCGCAATCTCGGTCATAGTCTTCCTTTCCTCTTCGGCTTACCGTTCGTGCTTGTTTGCCGCCTGCCGCGAGCTGCCGTTTGCGAGCCACGAACGCGCCCGCCGTCCGTTGCCTTCCCCCTGCACCCCGCCGCTTTCGGTCGCTGTGTGCTCCTTCTCGCTTTGAAGCCTCGACGCCGCGATGGCCGCGCCGATGGCACCCGCGAACCGTGCGTTCGGCGTCGTTTGGACGCGCTGCCCCAGCGCCGAGGCGAGCCGCTCCACAAAGTAGGCGTTGTCGCACAGACCCCCCGTGAGGAACACCTGCTCGCCCGCCACGCCCGATGCCATGGTGGCCACGCGTTCCACGACTGATTCGATTACGCCGTTCGCGATGTTCTCTCGCGGCTCGCCTCGGCCCACAAGCGATATAACCTCCGATTCGGCGAACACGGTGCACATGCTGGAGATGGGCGTGGGCTCGCCTTCGCGGGCCATGTCCGCGAGCTGCTGCTGGCTTACGGCCAACCGATCGGCCATGATTTCGAGAAAGCGCCCCGTGCCGGCGGCGCACTTGTCGTTCATGAGGAACTTCTTCACCTTGCCGCCCGCAAGCTGGATGACCTTGGTATCCTGCCCACCCACATCGATCACCACCCCGTCGTCGCCGAACAGAAAGGCGGCACCCATGCCGTGGCAGGTTATTTCGGTCACTACCTTGTCGGCGAAGGGAACGGCGATGCGGCCGTAGCCGGTTGCGACCACCGCGTGCGGCATGTCGAGGAATCCCCGCGACGCGAGGTACTCCCCCGCCGCTGCCGCCGCTTCGACGCTCGAGAAGCCCGTGGAGCGCACGTTCGTGTCGACAATCGCGCCGTCGTCGTCGAGCACGGCGATCTTCGTTGCCGTGGAGCCTATGTCGATGCCTATGCCGAGCACGCCTGTCCCCTTCTCGCTTTAAATGCCCTTCGTTTCCCGCCCACTATGCAAAGCGGGGGCCGCCGCATGATCGCGGCAGTCCCCGCTTTCGGTCTGAATGAGATTGTACCGTGCGATGAGTTACCCTGCAGCTTCACCCGTCGAGTCGCTGCGGAAATTCGGGTAACCGCCCACGGCGTTCGCGTTGAAGCGGCCCTCAGTCTTCGAGAAGAACACCTGCGTTACCGTGAGGTCCTTGATGGTGACGCCAACGGCCCCATGACCTCTTTCTGGTTTTCCCCTCGTCGATTGACGCGTTGAGCACATCGGCCTTTTTCGAGGACTCCAGAGCCATGAATTCTGCGCGATCCATTGTCAGCCTCCCTCAATACGGCGCGAGCAATCTGTCCCTTAAATCACAAGAACTGGAGCCCTTTCGTTTAAGGATGTTTCCGTTTCCCGATAGTTCGGGAATAACCTATTTCAGACCCACGTAATCGGTCTCGATCGCCTCGTCGAGGTATTCCTTCACGGGCGGCTCGCCGAAGTCGCGCACCTCCTCAAGATGCCAGCAGTCGGTTTTCGGCATGCCGGGAATGCTATCGGCGACGAAGACGGGATCCTTGCCGGTCTTGCGCTGCGCGGAATAATCATCGAGCGCGGCGAGCGCCCATTTGCCGAGCAGCAAGATCGCGATGAGGTTCATGATAGCCATAAGGCCCATGAAGATGTCAGCCAAGTTCCACGCCAGATCGAAGCTGTTCGTGGCGCCGTAGAAGATGACGAGCAGGCACACGATGCGGAAGACCGTGAGCAGCGCCTTGCTGTCGCCCTTGATGAAGCGCAGGTTGCTCTCGGCGTAGAAGTAGTTGCCGATGAGGCTCGAGTACGCGAATGCGAAGATGGCGAACGTGATGAAGTGGATGCCCGCCTCGCCGACGGAGTTGTTCACGGCCATCTGAACGAGCGGCATGCCGTTGAGGTTCGCGGCGGCTGCGGGGTCCTGCACGTAGAACACGAGCACCATCATCGCCGAGCAGGTGCAGATGAGCAGCGTGTCGATGTAGACCGACAGGCTCTGCACGAGGCCCTGCTTAACCGGATGGGAGACGCTTGCGGTGGCGGCGGCGTTCGGCGCGGAACCCATGCCGGCCTCGTTGGAGTACAGGCCGCGCTTGATGCCGAGCATGACGACCGAGCCTGCGAAGCCGCCGAAGATCGACTGGAAGTCGAACGCCGAGGAGAAGACGAGGCCGAACACGGCGGGCAGCCAGGTGATGTTGGTGATGGTCGTCCAGAGCGCGATCGCGATGTAGGCGATGGCCATGATGGGAACCACGATTGACGTGATGACGCTGATGCGCTTCGTTCCGCCGAAGATGACGGCGGCGGTCATCACGGCGAGCACGATGCCCGACGCGATGGCGGCCTTCGGCATGGCCTCGCCGGGCAGGTAGTACTCGAGCGCGCTCGTGGCGTTGAACGCTTGCAGGCCGTTGAAGCCGAACGCGAAACACAAGATCAGCAGCACGGAGAACAGCACGCCGAGCCCGCGGCTGCCGAGCGCTTGGTGGATGTAGTATGCGGGGCCGCCGCGGAATTCGCCGTCCTTGCCGCGAACCTTCCAGATCTGCGCGAGCGTGGACTCGATGAACGCGGAGGCTGCGCCCACGATGGCCATAAGCCCCATCCAGAACACCGCACCCGGGCCGCCGGTGGCAAGCGCGGTTGCGACGCCTGCGATGTTGCCCGTGCCCACGCGGCTCGCGGTCGATACCATGAGCGCCTGGAACGACGAGATGGAACGTTTTCCTTCGACATGTTTCTTCTCGGTGATCTGGGTGAACATGTCTTTGATGTAGCGGATTTGCACCGCTTTGGTGCGGATGGTGTAGTAGATGCCCACGATGACGAGCAGGGCGAGCAAGATGTAGGTGTACAGAAAACCGTCAATCTGGCCGCTAACGTCGATGAGCCATGCGTTGAAGTCCATAGGTGCCTCTCCCCTGACAATCCCAACCAAGTTATCGCGCGGGCTTGGTTGCCGCCGCGCAATACAAATTTACATAATACTGTAATTTCGCGAGAAAGTATGCGACGACATCAGGCGTTTTGCAGGAGCGAATAGACACACCGCGCGGCATAGCCTGGTTTCACTCCTTGTGGCCGCGCGACCTGAACCGCGAAGCCGTCTCCCTTGCCGTCGACGAGCGCTCCCGCCCGCGGCCGTGCGCCTTGAGCTCGTATTCGCCTCCCCTCGCGCCCCTACGCCCTGAGCAGGGAAGTCGCTCCCCTTGCGGTCTCCATGACCTGGGCAAAGGCGCCTCTCTTACGGGTTCGCTCCTGCCGCCGTCAGGCGCATCGCGCCGCGCGTCCTGCGATTCCGCGCCTTGCCGTTGTCGACAGGCTCCTGATTCATAGAGTATAAAGCTGCAGTCCAATCGGCTCGTTTCCCCTGCTTCGCCGAAAATTTTTGCTCGATGTGCGCAGGTTTTGCCGCGGCTCGCCCGCGCATTGACGATGCGCGGGCGAGTGCATCTCTATAAGACCAGGTCAGAGAGGCGCGTCATTTTCCTATCTTTTCGTCTTCTGCTACCCATCGGGGTTCCCCTGATCAAAACGATTTTCGCTGCGGGTCGCTAAGAGGCCATGGGGGCTCGACTCTTCGTCGAAAGGGGCCTCGTCGTGGACAAAAATCGTCGAAATGTGAGTCTGAAACAGGTTGTCAGGTGGCTTTTCCTCGTTTCGTCCCGCGTTTGCCCAGGTCGGAATTGCTCGATTGAAGTTAGTTGAATGAAACTCATCACATATCGACGATTTCTGTCCACGACGGGCTCGTTTTCGTCGAGATAGCCGCGGAGAGGGCAGGTGCCACGGCGATCCGAGACGGGATGGCCACGGAGAGGGGCAAGACGACGACCTCTGGAAGCGATGCAGCCGCGGAGGGGGGCGGCTCCTCAGCGGCCCCGAGGCGAGATGTCTGCCGAGAGGCGGGTTCGGCTGGCGACCGGAAACGGGAAGGCGAAGCGGGAAGGCGGGCAAATCTCGACGGCGCTTCGGATTGCGAGGGGCTCCATCATTTCCGCCACCCGAATCGTTAACCCTTGCAATCTCTCGATTTTACGAGCAATGCTCCGACGGGGAATCGGGAAACCGCCAGCCCACCTCCCCACGGCCTGTGGAAGTCGAGGCTCATGCGGTGCTCGTGTCTCAAACGAGCACCGCCAAGTCCGCCTTTCCCGCGGTCGCGCTATGCGAGAAGCTCTCTGCCCGAAGCCTCGATGCTATCGAGAAGCGCTTCGGCGCCTTCCCTCGTGTCGTCTTTCGCGAACACGTAGAGCTTGATCTTGGGCTCGGTGCCGCTCGGGCGCACGATGGCCTTGTTGCCGCCTGCCAGGCGAAGCTCGACGACATTCGCGGGCGGAAGCCCCGTTTCCGCGTCCTCGTAATCGATGACGCCTTCGACGGTGAGACCGGCGACCTCGCTCGGCGCCTCCGCGCGCAAGCGCTCCATGATCGCTGCCATCGCGGCAGCCCCCTCGGCGCCGGGGTACGACACCGACACGGTGCGGTTGAGCCAGTACCCGTGCTCGGCGTACAGGTCGCGCATCGCGTCCGCGAGGTTTTTCCCCTGCAGCTTGTAACTCTGCGCCATCTGGCAGATGAGCAGGCTTGCGTTTACGGCGTCCTTGTCGCGCACATGATCACCCGAGAGGTATCCGTAGCTCTCCTCGAAGCCGAAGATGAAGCGGTCGGCCTGCCCTGCGTCCGCGAGTTCGGTGATGATGTCGCCGATGTACTTGAAGCCGGTCAGGCAACGGCGCAGCTCAAAGCCGTATTTTGCAGCGAGCGCATCAACCATCGCGCTCGACACGATTGTGGTGACGGCCACTTTCTCGGCAAGGTTCTCGTCGCGTTCGGCTCTCATACGGCAGATGTAATCGAGCAGCAGGACGCCCATCTCGTTGCCCGTGAGCAGAAGGTAGTCCTCACCATCCTTCACGGCAACGCCCACGCGGTCGGCGTCGGGGTCGGTCGCGAGCAGCAAATCGGGGTGCACGCGCTCGCAAAGCTCGATGCCCTTTTGCATCGCCTCGCGAATCTCAGGGTTGGGATACGGGCAGGTGGGGAAATCGCCGTCGGGGTCGCGCTGCTCGGGGACCACAGTAATGTCGGTGACGCCTGCGCGCTCGAGTACGGTTGTCACGGGGACGAGTCCTGTACCATTGAGCGGGGAATACACGAGCTTCAAGGGTGCCTTCGCGACCTCGTCAGCGCTTAGGTTGCTTACCGATTTTGACAGGACCGCGCCATAGTAGCGCTCGAGCACCGCGTCGTCGATCCAGGTGACGTCGCCTTTTGCAAGCGCGGCGTCGAAGTCGATAGACTTCACCCCGGAGAAGATGTCGGTGCTCTCGATTGCAGCCGAGATAGCGGCTGCGGCCTCGCTCGTTATCTGGCAGCCGTCGGGCCCATAGGCTTTATATCCGTTGTAGGCGGCGGGGTTGTGGCTCGCCGTCACGCATACGCCGCCCGAGCAGCCCAAATCGCGCACGGCCCACGAAAGCGTGGGAACAGGGGAAATGCGCGGATACACGTATGCGTGCACGCCATTTGCCGCGAAGATGGCCGCTGCCGTGCGCACGAAGAGCTCGCCGTTGTTGCGGCTATCGCGCGCGATGGCGACGCTCGGGTTCTCGAAATGTGCGTTCAGGTAGTCGGCGAACCCCTGCGTGGCACGCCCTACTGTGTAGATGTTCATGCGGTTTGTGCCCGCGCCGAGCGTGCCTCGAAGGCCCGCCGTGCCGAAAGAGAGGTCCTGGAAGAAAGCGTCGGTGAACGCTGACTCATCCCCCGCCTCGGCTGCCTGCGCCATGTTCGAGAGCTCGACTGCGAGGTCGGGCTCTGCCACGTTTTCGATCCATCGCGCCATTTCGGCTTGCATATCGCGCGCGTTCACTTCTGCTCCTTCTTGTACGCGCCGCGCCCGAGGAAGGCCCTCGGGCGCGGCGATCGGTGTGTTACGTTGGAAGGCCCTGTGCGCTGGGCCCTATTCAGCGAGCTTCTTCGCGGTAAGCTGGTTGATGACCTTGGGATTGCCCTGGCCGCGCATCTGCTTCATGCACTGGCCGACGAAAAACCCGATGACCTTGGTGTTTCCGTCCTTGTAGCGCGCTACTTCGTCGGGGTTCTCGGCGATGACCGCATCGACGACGGCCTCGATCGCGCCCGTGTCGGACACCTGCTTCATGCCGCGCTCCTCCACGATGGCCGCAGGGTCTTTGTCCTCGTCCATGACGGCGGCGAAGACCTCCTTGGCCTGTTTGGAGGAAATGGCGTCCTCGGTAAGCAGCTCCACGAGCTCGACGGCGCGCGCGGGGGAAAGCGGGCTGTCGGCGAGGTTGGCATCCTCGTTCGCGTTCTGCCAGCCTGCGATGTCGTTGATGACCAGGTTGGCGACGGGCTTGGCGAGCTTCTTCGCGTTTGCGCCGGCGGCTTCCATGCACTTCTCGAAAAAGCCTGCGGTCTGCTCGCCTTCCACCAGCTGACGGGCGTCGTATGCCGACAGGCCGAACTGCTCGGCGAAGCGCGCGGCCTTCTGGTCGGGCAGCTCGGGCAGCTTGGCGCGGACGCCCTCGATGAACTCGTCGGTGAGGTCGTAAGGCGCCAGGTCGGGCTCGGGGAACAGGCGGTAGTCGTCGGCGGTTTCCTTCACGCGCATGACGATGGTGTGCTTCATCGTGGGGTCCCAGTGGCGCGTTTCCTGGTAGATCTGCCCTCCCTCCTCGAGCACCTCCGCCTGACGGCAGATCTCGTAAGCCAAGCCGTCGTGGAGGTTCTTGAAGGAGTTCATGTTCTTGAGCTCGGTCTTTACGCCGAGTTTGGTCGACCCGCGCCGGCGCAGGCTGACGTTGCCGTCGCAGCGCATGGAGCCCTCCTCCATCGAGCAGTCGGAGATGCCGATGGCGAGGAAGATCTGGCGCAGCTTCTGCATGAACAGGCGCGCCTCCTCGGGCGTGCGCAGGTCGGGCTCGGTGACGAGCTCGATGAGCGGCGTGCCCGCGCGGTTATAGTCGACAAGGGAATGCGTGGCGCCCGCGATGCGGCCCTCGTCGCCGCCGATGTGGACCATCTTGCCCGCATCTTCTTCCATGTGGATGCGCGTGATGCCCACGTGCGCCGTGTAGCCGGTGTCGGTCACGGTGACGTTCTCGTAGGTGTCGCCCGCGCCAAGGCCCGCGATGTCGGTGCGCTCCTTCGCCGCCGGGCCGTCGACGTCGAGGTCGAGGTGGCCGCGCATGCAGAACGCCACGGGGCCCTGCGTGGTCTGGAAGTTCTTCGCCATGTCGGGGTACATGTAGTTCTTGCGGTAGAACATGGAGTGCTTCTCGATGTCGCAGTTCGTGGCGAGGCCCGCCAGCACGATCGACTCGATGGCGGCCTTGTTCGGCACGGGAAGGGCACCGGGCAGGCCCAGGCACACGGGGCAGGTGTGAGTGTTGGGCGCGGCGCCGAATTCCAACTTGCAGCCGCAGAACATCTTCGTGGTGAGGGTGGTGAGCTCGGTGTGGATTTCCAGGCCGATGACCGCTTCCCAATCTTGCAATACTTGCTCGAGCTTCTTCACGCTACTCGCCTGCCTTTCCGTCCGAGAATTCGGGCGCCACGGGCGCGGGGCCGTATTCCTTCTCGAGCGCCATCGCGACGCGGAACATGTTTTCGTCCTTGAACTGGGGCGACATCAGCTGAACGCCGATGGGCAGGCCGGTTTCGCGACCCAGGCCGCAGGGCATGCTCATGCCGCCGTTGCCGGCGATGTTGAGCGAGATGGTGAACACGTCGGAGAGGTACATCGTCGCGGGATCGGAGAT
>ERZ1034901.1771-NODE-1771-length-14582-cov-6.810078_pt1 | contig 14582 bp, 13 predicted proteins | sample MGYA00520628_ERZ1034901 | MGnify/ENA primary metagenome ERZ1034901 (study PRJEB33766, sample SAMN09781783) | gut metagenome | biome: gut microbiome | host: Homo sapiens | place: Madagascar | study: EMG produced TPA metagenomics assembly of the PRJNA485056 data... | reverse complement strand
GTCATAGACACACGCACCTCAAACGTGCCTGTCTGCCGATTCCAGCACTTCCGCTTGTTGCATTGACTGCGAGGATTATTCTATCACAAACCACCCCCAAAAGTCAAGCTTTTACAGCAAAATTTTCCGCCCTTGTAAAAACAGGCCGTGAATGATAGAATGAACACCATAGAGAGGGGAGGCAACCGACGTGCAAAACCTGATATTCAGCCTGAATGCCACCATGCCGGTGTTCTTTGTTATGGTGGTGGGGTATCTGCTGGGGCGGATGGGCTTTCTGCCGCCCGCGTTCTGCAAGGCGGCGGATAAGCTCTGCTTCAAAATTACATTGCCGGTCATGCTGTTTCTGAATATGGGCAGTGTGGATATTCTGCATGAGTTTCAGCCGAAGTTTGTGCTGTTCTGCTTTGCCGCCACGCTCATCGGCATCCTGCTTGTCTGGGCGGGGGCACAGCGCTTCTTAAAAGACAAGACGCTGGTGGGGGAGTTTGTGCAGGCGGGCTACCGCAGTAGCGCCGCCGTGCTGGGCGTGGCGTTCATCCAGAACATCTACGGCAGTGCGGGTATGGCACCGCTGATGATTTTGGGCAGCGTGCCGCTGTTCAACATCTTTGCAGTGCTGATTCTGATGCTGGAATCCCCGGAGCAGCGCGGCACACCAGATCCAAAGCAGCTTTTGCGCGGTGTGGTGACGAACCCGATTCTGCTGGGCATTGTCTTTGGCACGGTCTATGCGCTGCTGCCGTTCACGCTGCCCCAGATGGTGACAAAAACCATGAGCAATATTGCCTCGCTCACCACGCCGCTGTCGCTGCTTTCCATCGGCGCTTCGTTTGAGGGCACAAAGGCCATCAAAAAGCTCGGCCCCACGGTGGCGGCGGCCTTCATCAAGACAATCGGTCTGGCGGCGGCCTTTCTGCCCTGCGCGGTGGCGCTCGGCTTCCGGAATGAGGAGCTTGTGGCGCTGCTTATTATGCTGGGCAGCCCCACAACCCCCAGTGCCTACGTTATGAGCAAGAATATGGGCCATGAGGGCGTGCTGACCTCCAGCTGCATTGCGCTGACAACGCTGCTATCGGCCCTGACACTGACCGGCTGGATTTTTATTCTGCGCAGCGGGGGATACCTGTGAGGTAAACAAGAAATAAGAAATAGTGCGGGGAGGCGGATTACGGTTCTTCTGCGGCCATGGGCACGCCGCGGTGCTCTACGGGCGTGGAGAACACAATCTGGGTGCGGGTGCGGCCGAACTGCTGCAGATGGTTGATGAACTGGTCCAGCTCCTGCGTGGTGCCGAACAGCACCTCAATCAGCATACTGTAATCGCCGGTGACACAGTTGCACTCCACCACGTGGGTGCAGCTCTGGATATAGGGGTAAAACTCCGGCTTGCGCTGGGGATCCATATCCAGATTGATGAAGGCCTTGACCATATAGCCCAGCTTAGGCGCATCGACCTGTGCCTGATAGGCCGTGATGATGTCGGCGCTTTCCAGCCGGGCAATGCGGGCCGAAACAGCCGGGCTGGACAAAAACACGTGGTCGGCGATTTCCTTCAGGGGTGCGCGGGCGTTGCCCTGCAGAATGTCAATGATCTTGCGGTCGATGTGGTCCATAATAACACCTCAAATACCTCAAAAAGCTCTCGTTCGTGTGCGCCATTGCACTTGAACGAGAGCTTCCTTGCTTCACTATGTAAAGTATTCTAGCATATCGGAACGCGAAAGTAAAGAGCTTTGCAAAATAAAGTAAACAGCCCCGGAGCAACTCAAAAAATACCGCACAGTAGGGGCGGGCATTGCCCGCCCGCATACGCCGGGGCTGGCGCTTAGCGGCTGGGTACATATCCCAGCGGGTTCACGCGGGCACCGTCCACACGCAGCTCTAAATGTAAATGATACCCGCCGCCCGCGCCGTACACGTTGCCGGTGTTGCCCACATAGCCCAGCAAATCCCCCTTCTGCACGGCGGTGCCCTCGGCAACGGTAATGCTGCTCATATGCGCGTAGAGGCTGTCATAGCGGTGGCCGTCATCAGCTGTGCCATGGCTGACCTGTACGCAGTTGCCATAGCTGTTCATCGTGCGTGCCGCGCTGACAACGCCGTCGGCGACGGCGTAAATCGGTGTGCCGCCCGGCGCTGCAAAATCGGTGCCGCGGTGGGGGATACCCCATGGGTCGGGCTCGGCAAACTGTGTGGTAATGCGGCCGTAGCTGTCCAGCGGGCAGCGGAAGGCAAGGCTTGTCAGGTGCAGGTCGGCGGTGGTATAACGGCGGCTCTGCTCCCGGACATAGGCATCCAGCGCGGCGGTGGCATCCTCATAGGCCTTTTTGGCGGCGTCAGTTACGGCGGCCTGTGCCTGTGCGGCGGCTTGCTGTTGGGTCAGTGCGCTGTTCGCCGCCAGCAGGGCGGCCTCCAGTTCACTTTGTGTCGCGCTGAGAGCTGCCTGCTGGCTTTCCAGTGCGGCCTTGGCCTCGGCGGCCTGCTGTACGGCGGTGTCGGCCTCGGCGCGTGCCTGCTCCAGTGCGGCGGCTTCGGCGTCCAGCTCGGCCAGAACGGCGCTGTTTTTGGCATTCATCTGCCGCAGCACCGTGTCAAAGGTCAACAGCTGGTAAAGGCTTTTTGCCTGCGACAGCAGCCAGATACCCCCGCCGCCGTCCAGCCGCTGCATGGCGCGCAGCTGCTCCTTGCAGGCAGCAAGGCGTGCGTCATATTCGGCCTGCTTGGCATCCAGCGCGGCGCGGGCGGTGTCTGCGGCGGCCTGCCGTTCGTCCAGCGCGGTCTGGGCATCCTGCACAGCCTGCGTCACAGCTGCAATCTGCCCGGTCAGCTCCGCCGCCTGCCCGGACAACGCGGCAACCTCGCTTTCGGTCTGCGTCTGGGCACTCTGCAAATCGCGCAGGGTGGACTGTGCGGCCTCGTATTCCTGCCGCGTTTCAGCTTGCTTTTGCGTCAATTCGTCCTTTTTGTCCTCCGCATAGGCGGTCTGGCCCGAAAAAAGGGTACAAAAAAGCAGCCCCGCCGCCAGAACAGCGGCGGGGAAGTGTGTATGCCTCATCATTCAACCAATCAATGCGCTCGGGTCAATGGGCGTTCCGTTTTCGCGCAGCTCAAAATGCAGATGCGGCCCGGTGGAATTGCCGGTGCTGCCCACATAGCCGATGTCCTGCCCGGCGGCAACCGTCTGCCCTACGTCAAAAAGCAGGGATTGCATATGGCAGTACTCACTTTCCAGCGAGTCAGAGTGGTTAAGGACAATATAGTTGCCCTTTTCTTCGTCGTACCCGGCCTCGCGCACCGTGCCGGACGCAAAAGCGCGGACGGACATACCCTTGTCGGCGGTAATATCAAGGCCGGGGTGGTCCTCGCTGTAGCCGCGGCTGATGCCGGTCGAGTTGGCAACAACCGTATGCAGCGCCGAGGAAGCAAGGTTATCGGTGGCTTCGGCCAGAATCTGGTCGGCCATTTCCTGCGTCAGCTCGCCGGAATCTGCGCCGTAATCGGTGAAATAGCGGGGCTGCAGCAGAACACCGCCGACATACATTTCAAAATGGCACGCATTGCCGGTCGCATTGCCGGTGGAACCCACATACCCGATGACATCTCCCGCGTGCACGGTCTGACCCTCCTGCACGGTATAGGACTGCATATGGGCGTACAACGTGGCCCAGCGCAGGCCGTCGGCATCGGTGCCGTGGTCAATCTCGACAAAATTGCCCCATCTGTAATGCTCCTGCGCGGCTACCACAACGCCGTCCGCGGCGGCGTGGATTTCGGTGCCTGCGTCGGCGCGCAGGTCATCACCGCGGTGGCCGTTCCCCATAAAGCGGATAACGGACTCATACTGCACCGGGCAGAGGAAACGCGGGCTGTTGGCGGCATCATGCAGATTGGGAAGTACAGCGGTGGACGCGGCGTTCACGGCCGGTGCGGGGGAGGATGCTGGCGCGGCTGTCTCGGGGGTCTGGATTTCGGCAGCTTCGGGGGTCTGAATTTCTGCGGCTTCGGTTTGCGGCTCGGGTGCGGCGTCTACCTGCGGGCGTACCATGCAGGCGGTGGCGCAAAGGCCTACCACCGCCACGCAGAGCGCCAGCGCCCCGGCACCAAGGCGGCGGTAGTGCAGCAGAGGCACAATGCGGGCCTTTACGCCGCCTGCGCCAAAGGAGAGGCTGCCGGGCACGGCACGGCCCTGTGAGGCAAATTGCAGCAGGCTGGCACAGTAGGCGCTGCGCTCCGGCAGGGAGCACCCGCGCACCGCGGCCTCATCGCAGGCGGCTTCCATATCGTGCGAAAGCTCCCGGAAGGCCAGCCACGCCAGCGGGTTGAACCAATGCAGGCAGGCCACGGCGTAGAACAGCGGCTTTGTCAGCGTGTCATGGCGGCGGATGTGGGTCTGCTCATGCAGCAGCACCGCCTGCCGCGCTGCGCCCTGCACGTGGTCCGGCATATAGATGCGCGGGCAAACCACGCCCAGCGTGAACGGAACGGCAACACAGGCACCACTGTAGCAGCCGTCCGGCGTTTTGCAGGCCAGTGCCACACGGCGCTTCAGGCGGATATATCCGACAACACTGTATACGGCCAGCACAGCCACACCCACGGCCCAGACGGCCGCCGCCGCGTGCCACGGTGTCAGGCGTGCGTACCACGGCAGAGGGGAAACTGCTGCAGCCGCTGCGGACGCTATGGGCGGCACCAGCGGCAGCTCGCCCAATTCCTGCACGGTATCGGCGGCCGCTGCCACGGGGGCACTTTGTGGGCGCGGCAGATGCAGCGGAATCCCCCACGGCAGCACAAACCGCAGCCCTACGGCCAGCCACAGCCAGCACAAAAGGCGGCTGGGGGCGTGGGCACGGCGCAGCAGTTTGCACACGGCCCAGACGGCCAACGCGGCAATGCCGCCGCGGGCGCTCAACAGTAAAAAAGCAAGCACGGTCTGGCGCATGGCTATTCCTCCTTCTGGCAGGCCGCGTCCAGCAGGGCGCGGATTTCGGCGGCTTCGGTGTCACTGATGGGCTTTGCATTCAGAAAGGCGGCCACAAACTGCGGCAGGCTCCCGCCGAAGGTCTTGTCCACCACGGCGGCGCTTTCGGCCTGCTGGACGTCCTCCTTTTTAATAAGGCTTGTCACACAGCCGTCCGCATTTTGCAGCACACCGCGCTCACAGAGCTTTTTCAACACTGTGTAGGCGGTGCTTTTTTTCCAGCCCAGTGCGCCATCGGCCAGCGTGGCCAGCTGCCCGCTGGGCAGGGGCTCGTGGTCCCACACAAGGGTGGCAAAGCGGTATTCGCCTTCGGCAAGGCGCATTGGTTCATGGGTCGGCATAGAAAACAGCTCCTTTTGGTTTATTGCGATAGACCAGTCTGTACCTATAGTCTATCACGATAGACCGATGCTGTCAATACAAAAAAGAAAAGAGCTTACAGAAACCTGTAAGCTCTTTTCATGGCGGAAAGAAAGGGATTCGAACCCTTGAGGGCTTTAGGGGCCCTACACGATTTCCAGTCGTGCGCCTTAGACCAGCTCAGCCATCTTTCCACATTTTCAGTTGCGCAGTGCCTGACTGCAAGAGCTATTATAGCAATCGCAGCACAAAATGTCAAGCGCAATTTTGCATTTTTTTGCAAAAAAATCTTGGCTGGGCAAGATGCACGCAAAATGTGCGTGTTAAACGCATAAATTTGCACGTTTTATCCTATTGCAAACTGTTGCACAAGGTGCTAAAACTATATATAGATATGAAACTTTGCCCTAAAGGAGAGGATATTTCATGTATTCCGTTTTTCGCGATTTGGCGATTATTATTCTGAGCGCAAAATTCTTTGCGCTGGTCGCCCGCAAGTGCAAGGCACCGCAGGTTGTCGGCGAGATTCTTGCTGGCCTGCTGATTGGCCCCTGCCTTCTGAATCTGGTACAAACCAGTGACGCCATCTCTATCTTTGCGGAAATCGGCGTTGTGCTGCTTATGTTCTGCACCGGCCTTGGCACCAACCTGAAGGAGCTTATGCGTGCGGGCCCCATTGCAACCCTGATTGCCTGTGTCGGCGTCTTTGTGCCGCTGGTGGGCGGTACGCTGCTGTACAGCGCGTTCTATGGCTTTGCTGCAGTGGGCAGCCCGGAATTTTACCGCGCACTGTTCATTGGTACGATTATGACGGCCACCAGCGTCTCCATCACGGTGGCCACCCTGCAGGAGCTGGGCCATCTGAAGAGCTTCCTTGGCACAACCATCGTCAGCGCGGCGGTCATTGATGACGTTATCGGCATTATCGTGCTGACCTGTGTGCTGGGCGCAAGCTCGGGCGAGGGGGTCGGCATCGGCGGCGTGCTGATTCAGACCGCGCTGTTCTTCCTGGTGGCCATTGGCGTGGGTGTGGTCATCCACTATGCCATGAAGTGGCTGGACGCCCGCAACCCCCACACCCAGCGCATCACCATCGTCAGCATTGCATTCTGCTTTGCCATGGCCTATATTGCAGAGCAGTATTTCGGCATTGCCGATATCACCGGCGCCTACATTGCGGGCATTGTCCTGTGCACCATGACGGATGCACCCTATGTTGAGCGCCGCGTGGACATCAGCAACTATGTGATTTTTGCGCCGATATTCTTTGCCAGCATCGGCCTGAAAACCGACATCAGCGGCCTTACGCCGGAAATTCTTCTGTTCTGCATCTGCTTTGTGATTGTGGCGCTGCTGACGAAAATTATCGGCTGCGGTCTGGCTGCCAAGATCTGCCGCTTCAACTGGGGCGACTCCCTCAAGGTCGGCGTTGGTATGATGACCCGCGGCGAGGTGGCGCTGATTGTTGCCCAGAAGGGTCTGGAAATCGGCGTGGTGGACCCGGTCTACTTCACGGCGGTTATCCTGCTGATTATCGTGTCCAGCGTGGCCACGCCGCTGGTGCTCAAGACCCTGTTTGCCAAAATGCCCCCGGTCCAGCACCCCAGCCAGGTCAACGGATAAAGCAAACGGTTCGGAAATGCCTGCAGCCCTGCGGCAGCAGCCGTTTCCCTGTATAAGCATAAGAAAAGCCACCGGTTTCCCGGTGGCTTTTCTTATTTCCCGGTGTTGTGCAGGTGATTGTCCACCCACTTGATGAGCAGCTCCAGCGCGACCAGATTATGGCCGCCCTCGGGGACGATTAAATCCGCCTTGCGCTTGCTGGGTTCGACAAACTGCTCGTGCATCGGCTTGACGGTGGTCAGGTACTGGTTCACCACGCTGTCCAGTGTGCGGCCGCGCTCCTTGACGTCCCGGACAATGCGGCGCAGGATGCGCACATCGGCGTCAGTGTCCACGAACACCTTCATATCCATCAGATTGCACAGCTCGGGGGAGTCGAAAATCAGGATGCCCTCCACGATGATGACCGGCGCGGGCTGTACCGTCACGGTCTTGTCGCTGCGGTTGTGGATGGTGTAATCGTACACAGGCACCTGCACCGGGTGCCCGGCGCGCAGCTCCCGCAGATGGGCAATCATCAGCGCGGTGTCAAAGCTGTCCGGATGGTCATAGTTGAGCTTGCAGCGCTCCTCATAGGGCAGCTCATCGTGGCGTTTGTAGTAGCTGTCATGGTTGATGACGCTGACCTCATCCGCACCGAAATGGTCGCGCAGCTTTTCGGTCAGGGTGGTTTTGCCACTGCCGGTTCCGCCCGCAATGCCGATGATGATGGTATTCATATCCAAAACTCCTTATACATCCAGTTTGATTTCACGTCCTGTTGGCTGGTACGCACGGTACTTCACGCCGGTCATATTGAACATACGGCGGCTGGCAATGCTGGCATGGGTGTCATGGTACTTGTCGGACAGATAAATCAGTTCCTTGATGCCGCTCTGGATGATGGCCTTGGCGCACTCGTTGCAGGGGAAAAGCGTCACATACATCCGGGCACCGCGCAAATCATGGTTGGGGCTGTTCAGAATCGCGTTCAGCTCCGAGTGGCAGACGTACATATATTTGGTGTCCAGATCCTCGCCCTCGCGCTCCCACGGCATATCGTCATCGTTGCAGCCGATGGGCATACCGTTGTAGCCGAGGGAGAGAATCTTGTTCTCCGGGCTGACAATACACGCGCCAACCTGGCTGTTGTTGTCCTTTGACCGCATGGCCGAAAGCAGGGCAATGCCCATAAAATATTCATCCCAGCTGATATAATCCTGCCGTTTCATAGGTACACCGTCCTTTTGGTATTTTTGGTATCTATTATTATTGTAATTATACTGTGCTGTGCTGCGCTGCGCAAGATGCTTTGTGCAAATATTTGCGGCGGGTGGCTTCGCCGCCCCGCAGATGGCGCTCGGCCTTGTTTTTCTGCACAACGGCCTGTACCTCGGCCCACAGGCCGGGATTCTGGCGGCGCAGGCGGTGCTGGTCCTTCCAGATGGTGGACTTGCTCACGCCGAACACAACCGCCGCCGCCCGCACGGTAGCAGAATTGTCAACGATATACCGTCCCACTGCTGCCGCACGCTCCTCAGGGTCGCCCTTCATAGCCTGACCTCCTTCACATAGGAATTTCTGTCAAAGCCTATGTGAAAAAGAGGAAAAATATGCCAAACTTCTTAGGGAGTGGTCAGCCTGTTTTATACACGCGGCAGTTGGCGCTTTCGTACCACAGGGGATAGCGGGTGGAATACCAATTTTCGTCTGCGGCAAACTTGCTGTATACGGTGCTGTCAAACACCGCGTAGTCCACGCCCCATAGGGCCAGCGTGGCTTCGTCCGGGGCCTCGTACAGCGCTTTCATAGCGCTGGATTCATCGCTGTAGTCCATGCCGTGGTAGTATACGTAGCTGCCCGAACCACACAGAATCCGCCGCCCGGCCAGCGCAAAGACCGGCGTCAGGTGGCTGTCGCTGGTCAAGAACAGCGCGTCCGATTCGGCGTTGACATCGACAAATTCCGCCAGCGCGATGTCCTCGGCACTCCACTGCTGGTAGTCGCTCAGAAGCTCCCGCCCGACCGTCAGCACACTGCCGAACATGGCCAGAAAACAGCAGGCCGCCAGCCCCAGCGCCCGCCACGGCAGGGCGCGGATTCTGCCGAACACATCCACAAGCAGCTGCGCTGCCAGAATACACCCCAACATATGCCAGACATACAGGAGCTTGTTGTTGTCATAATTGTTGGGCTGAAAGACAACAAACTCCGCCAACACCAGAATCACCAGCCCGCCGCCGTACAGCCACCGCTGCTTCGGCCTTGCGTGCAAAAAGGCGGGAATGAGCAAAAGATAGACAAGGCCGATGTTCTTGATGTAAAACCAGAAATAATTGTCCTTCAGTGTGCCGTCCTGCTGGCCGTTGACCCAGTTGAAATGCAGCCGCAGCATATGCTGGCCGTCCAGGCTCTGGGCCAGCACGGTGGGCAGCATCTGCGCCAGCCATGCCGCGCCGCAGACCAGCGCCAGTCCCAGCCACGGCAGCAGCGTCTCCCGCCGTGCGCCATGCGTCAGCGTATACACGCCGCCCACAAGGCAGAGAAGTACCAGCGCCAGCGCACTGTGGGTGTGCAGCAGCGGCAGGGGCAGCACCAACACCGCCAGCCACGGCCAGAGCCTGCGCTCACCCTCGTGGCAGAACCGCCACAGCAGATACAGGGCGGGGACAAGCACGCACCAGCCGAACAGCGTTGCGCGCTGCGGAATCAGCAAATCGACAATGGGGTTGACCCACTCGATATTCTTTTCCACAAAATTCGTCGGCGTGGTGTAGAAGCCGGTGAAAATCCCCGCAAAGTCTGAGGCGGAGCCCAGAAAATACATAAACCCAAGCCCGCTGCCCATAAAAAACAGGTAAAACGCAAGACTGGCCTTGCCAACACTGCCGGTCACCCGCCGCGCCAGCTGCCAGAACATACCGTACACCGACAAAAACGCGGGGAGCATTGGCAGAATGTACGCCGTGCGCAAATCGGCCCCCAGCACCAGAAAGACGCTGGAAACCGTCTCGCACAAAAACGGATAGCCGAACCGGTGCTCGCCGCCCAACAGGGGATACCGCGGCAAAAATTCGCCACTCTGCGCGATATATTTGATAAAGCCCATATGCATTGGCATATCGCCGTAGCAGCTCTGCCCGGTGTGGTACGCGCCGTCCACAAGGTGCAGCACGTGGGTGTAAAGCAACGCCAGCGTCAGCGCCGCCACAGGCAGTACGCAGGCCCAGACCGCCCCGCGGTCAGAATCCTTGGGCAGACCGCGCAGCCGCGTGCCGCTGCGCAGCAGAAAAGCACCGATGGCCCCAGCGACAGCCGCTGCCAAAAGGACGGCGGGCAAGGCAAAGCCCAGCGCGAGAGAAAACACCGCGGGCAAGACTGCCAGCAGGGAAACGCCAAACCCGCACCCCAGCGGGAGAAGCACAGCCCCCTCCGCGTCCGGTACGGTCCGCCGCGCCAGCAAAAGCCCCACCGCCAGAAAGAGCAGCAGATACGCAAAAGACAGAAGCATCATACGCCCTCCAAATCGAACGGCGGGGTGTACTCCTCGCGGGCACTGCTCTTTTCTTGCATATAGCCGTCTGTCAGCCCCAGCCGCACGGCCTCATCAATGACCTGACGGTATTCGTAGGTTGTGATGCGCCGCCCCAAACCGTGCTCCGCCGCCTTATAAAAAGGTGTGAACTGGCTCATCAGGCTCGGGACAAAGGCGACGCCGGTCTCCTCGCGCAGGGCGGCCAGCCGCCGCAGGACCGCCTTGCTGTCCTCCACATGGCCGGGCAGGGCCAGATGCCGCACGATGACGCCCTTGCGCAGATAGCCGTCCGCGTCATATACCGGCACGCCGGTCTGCACAAGCATCTGCCGCAGGGCCGCGTCCGCCACAGCGGGGTAATCCCGCGCAGCGGAAAGCTCCGCCGCAAGGGCGCTGTCCGCGTACTTATAATCCGCCAGCCAGATATCCACATACCCGGCCAGCGCTTTGACGGCTTCCACCGTCTCATACCCGCCGGTGTTGTAGACAACCGGCAGAGCCAAGCCCTGTGCCCGGGCTATGTCCAGCGCCGCCGTGACCCACGGCAGATACTGGGATGCTGTCACAAGGTTCAGATTTTTGGCCCCGCCGTTTTGCAGGTCCAGAAAAATCCCGGCCAGACGCTCCGGCGTGATTTCCTTGCCGACACTCCCTTGGCTGATGGGAAAATTCTGGCAGTAGCAGCACCGCAGGGTGCACCCGCAGAAGAACACCGTGCCGCTGCCGGTGGCGGCATCCGGGTCACCACTCAGGCACGGCTCCTCCCAGTGGTGCAGGGCGGCGCGGGCCACCCGCAGGGTGTCATCGGCCCCGCAAAAGCCGCGCTGCCCGGCGGCGCGGTCAGCCCCGCAGGCGCGTGGGCAAAGGGTACAATGGTGGGGCAGCAGCATGGCAAAAACCTCTTTCACAAAATTTCTTGCTTTTAGTTTACCACAAACAGAAAAAATGTGGTATACTATAGCTACTATTATCTCAAAATAAAGGAGTGTGCTTTTATGTCTACCCCTCATAATCGTGCCGAAAACGGCGATTTCGCCAAAACTGTCCTGATGCCCGGCGACCCGCTGCGTGCCAAATTCATTGCCGAGACCTTCCTGGAGAACCCGAAGCTCGTCACCGACGTGCGCGGTATGTACGGCTACACCGGCACCTATCAGGGCCGCCCCATCAGCGTGATGGGCAGCGGTATGGGTATGCCGTCCATCGGCATCTATTCCTATGAGCTGTACAGCCAGTACGGCGTTGAGAACATCATCCGCATCGGCTCTGCCGGCTCCTATACCGACAAGGCCAAGCTGTTCGATGTGGTGCTGGCCACCGGTGCTTACTCGGAGAGCAACTACGCTGTGACCCAGAGCGGCGACACGGATGACATCCAGAAGCCCAGCGCCGAGCTGAACGAGGCCCTGCGCGCCAGCGCGGCCGCTGCAGGCATCCCGCTGATTGAGGGTAACATCCATTCCTCTGACGTGTTCTACCGCCAGCCCAGCGATGCAAAGCCCACCTACTGGGAAAAGCTGCGCGATGAGAAGGGCTGCCTTGCCGTGGAGATGGAGAGCTTCGCCCTGTTCCACAATGCCAAGGTGCTGGGCAAGCGCGCCGCCTGCCTGCTGACCATTTCCGACAGCTTTGTTTCGCCGGAGATTACCACCGCCGAGCAGCGCCAGACCAGCTTTACTGCCATGATGAAGGTGGCGCTGGGCGTGGACGCCTTTTTGGAGAAGTAAGATGGAAAAGTCTGAAATACAGGCACTGATTCGCGCTGCGTTCGCCGCGCAGAAATTTGCCTATGTGCCGTACTCCCGCTTTCATGTCGGGGCGGCCCTGCGCGCCAAGGACGGTCGGGTGTTCGGCGGCTGCAACATCGAGAATGCAGGCTACACTCCGACCAACTGTGCCGAGCGCACGGCACTGTTCAAGGCGGTCAGCGAGGGTGTGCGTGAATTTGACGCCATCGCCATCGTGGGCAGCAAGGTGGGGGAGACAAACACTCTTGTCACCGGGCCCTGCGGCGTCTGCCGCCAAGCGCTGTATGAGTTCGGCGGCCCGGCGCTGACGGTCATTATGGCCAAGAGCGAGGAAGATTACATCGTAACCACCCTCGGGGAACTGCTGCCCTACGGCTTCGGCCCGGCCAACCTTATGTGATACCCCGCGCAAAAACCAACTATCAAGGAGATTTTTCCATACCCATGAAGAAATTCTTAGCACTGCTCCTGACGCTGTGCCTGCTGGGAACTCTGTGTGCCTGCAAGGGCGTACAGGCCGCCAGCGGTGAGCAGGAGCAGCATACTGTGACGGCCCCCACCGATGATGCCAGCTTTGTCTACCAGCCGGAGGACCCGACGCTGGTCCCGGTGGGCGGCGGAAAAATTGTGCTGGCCGCAGGCCCCGAGGGCCCGGAAGGCGGCGCGGATGCCATGCTGTGGCAGGGCGTGCAGACCTTTGCCGATGCCTACGGCTACACGGCGGAAAGCCAGACCGCCGCGGGAAATACGGCAGATGATGCCGAGGCGGCCCTGCGTGCTGCGGCAGAAAGCGGCGCAAAGCTCGTTGTCTGCCGTGGGGACGCGATGGGCGCGGCCCTCTACCGGATTCAGGGCAGCTACCCGGATGTCCATTATCTGCTGTTTGACAGCGAGCCCCACACCGAGGACTACAGCGCCTACACCACGGCAGAGCTGGTGCACTGCGTGCTGTTTCAGGAGGAACAGGCCGGTTACCTGGCAGGGTATGCGTCTGTGATGGACGGCTACACCGCGCTGGGGTTCATCGGCACACGCGAGATTCCCGGCATTGTCCGGTATGCCACCGGCTTCCTGCAGGGGGCGGAGGCTGCCGCCGAGCAGCAGGGTGAGAGCGTGACCCTGCAGACCTGGTTTGCCGACACCGACGAGACCAATGACGCCATTGCCCAGCGGATGATTGACTGGTACAACAGCGGCGTTTCACTCATTATGGTCAGCGGCGGGGACCTGTACAAGAGCGCCGCTGCCGCAGTCAACGAGACCGGCGCCAAGGCCATCACCACCGACTATGACAGCACCGATATGGCAGAGGGTCTGCTGGCCAGCGCCGTAAAGTGCTACAATGCCGCCGTCCAGCGGGAGTTGTACAGCTTCTTTACGTCCGGCACATGGACGGCCGATGATGCCGGTCAGACCGAGACGGTCGGCTTCATCAACGGCGAGATTGCGCTGGAGGCAGGCAACCCGTGGCGGTTTGACAATTTCAGTCAGGATGACTACCGCCGCCTGTATGAGCAGCTGCGCACCAGCGTGCTGAAGGTGGACACCTACGCGGACCTTGACACCCTGCCCGATGCCCCCAATGTTACCTTGAACCGGATTATGTAAACGGATTGTTATGCTTTTGTAATGTTTTTTGTGGGGTTTTGTCATTGAATCGCACGGCAAAATGCGGTATACTAAACGTACCGCGGCAGGGAATCCGCCCTGCCGCCTAGTGAAAATCAACCTAAGGAGATCAAAACCATGAAAAAGTTTCTCGCTTTTGTAATGGCTGCCAGCATGGCGCTCTCTCTGGCTGCCTGCGGCGGTTCTTCCGCCAGCAGCACCGCGAGCACCGCAACGGAGGCTACCTCTGAGGCTGCTGCTTCCACTTCCGGCAGCAAGACCGATGTTGCTTTCGTTACCGATGTCGGCAACATTGATGACCAGTCCTTCAACCAGTACACCTGGCAGGGCGTGCAGGATTTCTGCAGCGCTAACAGCCTGAACGCCAACTACTACCGTCCCACCGAGGACTCTGACGCAGCCCGTCTGGAGCAGATGGACAACGCCGTCAATGACGGTGCCAAGTCCATCGTTGTGGCCGGCTACCTGTTCGGCTCCGCTATTGCCGAGGCTCAGGAGAAGTATCCCGATGTCCAGTTCCTGGCTCTGGACGTTTCCACCAACGATTTGGGCGACAAGGCTCCCACTGCCAACACGGCCCTGATTACCTACAAGGAAGAGCAGGCCGGCTATCTGGCTGGCTATGCCGCTGTCTATGACGGCTACAAGGAGCTGGGCTTCCTGGGCGGCATGGCTGTTCCCGCAGTTATCCGCTACGGCTACGGCTTCGTGCAGGGCGCTGACG
>ERZ1034901.1769-NODE-1769-length-14594-cov-10.637458_pt1 | contig 14594 bp, 14 predicted proteins | sample MGYA00520628_ERZ1034901 | MGnify/ENA primary metagenome ERZ1034901 (study PRJEB33766, sample SAMN09781783) | gut metagenome | biome: gut microbiome | host: Homo sapiens | place: Madagascar | study: EMG produced TPA metagenomics assembly of the PRJNA485056 data... | reverse complement strand
GCCGGCCGTGTGGCTGGCTTCGCCGCCTGCCTGGCCGCCATTCTGGCCCAGAAGGCTGGCTACTCCGGCCGTTTCTACCCCAATATGCCTGAGCTGCCCCTGCTCGCCATCTTTGCCATCGTCATCGCCATCTGCGCCATCTTCGGCCTGGTGAACGGCCTGGTGGTCAGCTACCTGAAGGTGCAGCCCTTCATCGCTACTCTGGGTATGCAGCAGATCGTTTACGGCATTTGCCTGGTTTACACCGGTGCCAACCCCATCGGCGGCCTGCGCGGTGACTTCACCGGCATTGCCACCCAGAGCATCCTGGGCATCCCCGTGCTGATTCTGATCGCCGTGGTTGTGGCCATCTGCTTCTGGTTCCTGTACAACAAGACCCGTCACGGCAAGTATATGTACGCCATCGGCGGCAACGAGAACGCCGCTGAAGTGGCCGGCGTGAACGTGCCCAAGACCAAGATCAAGATCTACATTCTGGCCTCCTGCATGTTCGGCCTGGCCGGCGTTCTGCTGGCTGCCAAGTCCGGCGGCGCCAGCGTGCAGACCGCTTACGGCTACGAGCTGGACGCCATCGCGGCTTCCACCATCGGCGGCGTTTCCACCACCGGCGGCGTGGGCACCGTGCCCGGCGTGCTGGTCGGCGTCTGCGTGTTTGAGGTGCTGAAGGTTGCCCTGCAGTTCATGGGCATCGACTCCAGCTACACCTACCTGGTGCAGGGCCTGGTCATCATCCTGGCTGTGGCTATGGATATCCGCAAGTACCTGGCCAAGAAGTAATTGAATCCATCTCCTTGCAAGTTCGGCCCCCTCTGCTCTATAATAATGGGCAGAGGGGGCCTTTTTGCACAGGGCAGAAGGGCGGCTTGCGGCCCGCTCGAACCCCGTATGCCCGCGCAGGGCGAAAATCAATGTGAAAACGGCGCATCCGCGCAAAAGAGGAACAGACCATGGACGAAAAAACTCCCCAGACGCTGGAAGAGCGTGAAGCGGCGCTGGCCCGCCGCGAAGAAGAGCTGGCCCACCAGCAGGCCCAGCTTGCCCAGGAGCAGCAGGAGCTGCACCGCCGCAAGGGCCTGCTGGACAACGGCGACCCGAATTTCAAAAACGGCAAGGAGAAAATCTACGACCGCCTGCCGGTGACCGCGAAACAGATGGACCTGGTGGTCAAGGTGCTGGAGGCGGCCATTGTGGTGGTTCTGGCCGTGGCCCTGCTGGATAAATACCTGTTCTGAGGGCGGGGCGGCATTCCCGAACGGCCGGTTTGCGGCAAAATGCAAAAAATGCCTTGCAGCAGCCGGGAGAATGTGCTATACTAAATCCACTACCGCGGCCCGGCCTTGGGCGTATGCCCTGCAACAGGGAAGACCGGTTGCCCACCGCTGGCGCTGACGGCAAATTTTATAAAAAGAGGTTAGAACTATGGAATCCAAGAAGACCATCATCGAGCAGTACCGTATGAGCGAGAACGACACTGGTTCTCCCGAGGTGCAGGTTGCCCTGCTGACCGCTCGCATCAACCACCTGAACGAGCATCTGGCTGCCAACCACAACGACCATCACAGCCGTCGTGGCCTGCTGAAGATGGTTGGCCAGCGCCGCAACCTGCTGGCTTACCTGCAGAAGAAGGACGTGGAGCGCTACCGTGCTCTGATCGCCAAGCTGGGTCTGCGTAAGTAATCGAGTTTTGCATTTGAGCAGCCGGGAGCCTTTGGGCTTCCGGCTGCTTTTTTGTGCATCCCCCCGGGCCAAAGCCGAAACGGGCGGGACCGTGTGGTGCCCGGCGGCCGCCAAACGCTGAAACGGAACCGGCGGTGCGGAGCTGATGCCCGGAAAAACGCCGCCATGCAGCGCTTTTGGACCCGAAACGGGGCACAGCATGGCAGATTAGACAAAAGAGTGACGGCATTTTTGATAAAAAACCGGTTGAATGTATCCGCTTTTTTGTGCTACACTATCTACAAATAGTGTCAAAGAACAAAAACAGGAGGAACACTCACATGGCTTTGGAATTCAGTTCCAGAAAAGAAACCTTCCCCAATTACCGGGTGTGGGAAACCACGCTGGCGGGCCGCCCCTTTGTGGTGGAGACCGGCAAGATGTGCGGCCTCTCCAACGGCAGCTGCCTGGTGCGCTACGGCGAGACCGTGGTGCTGTGCAATGTGACCATGAGCGAGAAGCCCCGCGAGGGCATCGACTTCTTCCCCTTGAGCGTGGAGTTTGAGGAAAAGCTCTACGCGGTGGGCCGCATTCCCGGCAGCTTTATGCGCCGTGAGGGCCGCCCCGGCGAGAAGGCCATTCTCACCAGCCGTGTGGTGGACCGCCCCATTCGCCCGCTGTTCCCCAAGGAAATGCGCAACGATGTGTGCGTGACCATGACCGTGATGAGCGTGGACCAGGACTGCAGCCCGGAGATCGCCGGTATGATCGGCACCTCCATCGCCCTGTCCATCAGTGAAATTCCTTGGAAAGGCCCCATCGGCGGCGTGTTTATGGGCCTGGTGGATGGCCAGCTGGTGGTGAACCCCACGCTGGAGCAGCGCCAGAACAGCGACCTGCAGCTGACGGTGGCCGCCACCATGAACAAGATCGTGATGATCGAGGCGGGCGCCAACGAGGTGGATGAGGCCACCATGCTGGAGGCCATCAAGATGGCCCACGGCGAGATCAAGAAGATCATTGCCTTCATCAACGGCATTGTGGCCGAGATCGGCAAGCCGAAGATCGACTTTGTGAGCATGGATCTGGACTACGACCTGTTCACCAAGATCCGCGCCGAATATCTGGACGACTTCAAGGCCGCCATGGACACCGACGACAAGAACGTGCGCGATGCCCGCCTGCTGCCCATTCAGGACAAGCTGGAGGCCGAATACCCCGACCTGGATGACGCCACCGTTGGGCTGATCATGTACAAGATGCAGAAGTATGTGGTGCGCCGCTGGCTGCTGGATGACGGCAAGCGCGTGGACGGCCGCGGCATCAACGAGATCCGTCCTCTGGCGGCGGAGGTGGGCCTGCTGCCCCGGGTTCATGGCAGCGGTATGTTCACCCGCGGCCAGACCCAGGTGCTGACCACCTGCACCCTGGGCAACACCAAGGACAGCCAGCTGATGGACGATCTGGGCACCGAACCTTACAAGCGGTACATCCATCACTACAACTTCCCGCCCTACTCGGTGGGTGAAGCGCGGGCACCCCGCAGCCCCGGCCGCCGCGAGATCGGCCACGGTGCACTGGCCGAGCGCGCTCTGCTGCCGGTGATTCCCCCCATGGAGGAATTCCCGTACACCCTGCGTCTGGTGAGCGAGGTGCTGTCCTCCAACGGTTCCACCAGCCAGGCTTCCATCTGCGGCAGCACCCTGGCCCTGATGGACGCAGGCGTGCCCATCAAAGCCCCCGTGGCCGGCATCAGCTGCGGCCTGATCACCGAAGGCGACCGCTGGATGACCATGCTGGACATTCAGGGCGTGGAGGACTTCCACGGCGATATGGACTTTAAGGTGGGCGGTACCCGCCGCGGCATCACCGCCATTCAGATGGACATCAAGATCGACGGCCTGACCTACGACATCATTGAGGAAGCGCTGGAGAAGTGCCGCAAGGGCCGCTTGTACATCCTGGATGAGATCATCAAGCCCTGCATCGCTGAGCCGCGGGCCAAGCTGAGCAAGTATGCCCCCAAGATGTTCGGTATGACCATCCCCGTGGATAAGATCAAGGACGTGATCGGCAAGGGCGGCAAGGTCATTCAGGAGATCTGCGCCAAGTGCAACTGCAAGATCGACGTGGAAGAGGACGGCCATGTCTTTGTGTCCGCCGTGGACGAGGACGACGCCCAGCGCGCCATCCACACCATCAAAACCATTGTGGAGGACCCGGAGGTGGGCGCCATCTACAAGGGCCGCGTGACCCGCCTGATGAACTTCGGCGCCTTCGTGGAGATCGCCCCGGGCAAGGAGGGTCTGGTTCACATCAGCAAGCTGGACACCAAGCGCGTGGAGCGGGTGGAGGACGTGGTTGCTGTGGGCGATGAGCTGATCGTCATGGTCACCGACATCGACCAGCAGGGCCGCATCAACCTGTCCCGCAAGGACGCTCTGGCGGCCATTGCCGCCAAGAAGAAGGCCATGGAAGAGGCCCAGGCCCAGCAGAACGGCTGAGCTGCCCTGAACCGGCCCGGCGCCGCGCGGCGTTTCGCGCAAACATAACACCGAATGCCCGCGGGCGGCCGGCCGGAAGTTCCGGCGGGTGGCCTGCGGGCTTTTTTGTACAGGTGTCCGGGCGGTTTTCCACAGCGGCGCGATTTCCGGTGGAAAAAAGCGCGGTCCGGGCGGCCTGGAATTTCACAGAATCGCCCCGGAAAATGCCGCTGCGGCGCGGTTGCGAACAAAGAGATAAAATGTTATAATAAATGCTGAAGTACGCCGCCCATATGCGGCAGAGCCCGGAGGAAGGCAGATGGCAGAGATCAGCGCCAGCATTGTGAGTTACGGCGGGTACGAAGAAGTTGTTCAGGCAGCGGCTTCGATCCTTCGCCATACATCTCAGCCGGTGGATCTGTATATTATCGACAATGCCAGCCCGGACGGCACCGGGAAAAAGCTGGAGCGAACCCGCTTTGAAAAGCCGGTGACGGTGATCTGCCTGCCGGAAAACGTAGGCTTCGGCAAGGGGCACAACACGGTGCTGCCCCGCCTGAAAAGCAAATACCACTTTGTGCTGAACCCGGACATTCTGGTGGAAGAGGATACGCTGACCGGTATGTGCGCCTGGATGGACGAGAACCCGGATGTGGTGATGGCCACCCCCCAGCTGTATTTTCCCACCGGCGAAAAGCAGAACCTGCCCCGGCGCGTGCCCAATGTGGCCAGCCTGGTGGCGCGCCAGGTGCCGGGCTTTGAGCCGCTGAAGCGGTTTGACACCCATTACACCATGCTGGATGAGGACCTGACCAAAGTGCAGGACATACAGTTCTGCACCGGCAGCTTTTTCGTCATCCGCACGGATGTGATGAAGAAGATCGGCGGCTTTGACCCGGACTATTTCATGTATGTGGAGGACGCCGACATTACCCGGCGGGCCATGTGCTGCGGGCGGGTGTGCCTGCTGCCGCAGTTCCGGGCCATTCACGCCTGGCACCGGGAGCCCTTCCGCCGGCCGGCGGCCTTTGCCCGCCAGCTGAGCAGCATGATGCTCTATTTTAAAAAGTGGGGCTTCCACTGGTGCTGAACCAGTCTGATTTAGCCCTGCCTGCCGGGAAAGCCCGGCCCAGATTTGTATACAGCGGCGCGGCTCCGCTTTGTGTTAAGCTGCAAAGTACGAAACGGCGCTTTTGCGCCGGGCACAAACAAAGCCGGGCAAAACGGCCCGGCGGGGGAAAAGCGGGCAATCGCCCCTGCATATTCCGGGGCATCGCCCGCCTTCAGAAGGAGCGCAAACGATGAAAGGCATTATTCTGGCCGGCGGCGCCGGCACCCGCTTGTATCCGCTGACCATGGTCACGTCCAAGCAGCTGCTGCCTGTGTACGACAAGCCCATGATCTATTACCCCCTGTCCACCCTGATGCTGGCGGGCATTCAGGACATTCTCATCATCTCCACCCCGGAGGACACCCCCCGATTTGAGCACCTGCTGGGCGACGGCAGCCAGTTCGGCGTGCACTTCTCCTACAAGGTGCAGCCCAGCCCGGACGGCCTGGCTCAGGCCTTTTTGCTGGGCGAGGAGTTCATCGGCGACGATTGCTGCGCCATGGTTCTGGGCGACAACATCTTCTACGGCAACGGCTTCTCCCGCATTCTGAAGGCCGCCGCGGCCAACGCCGAAAAGAACAGCCGGGCCACCGTGTTCGGCTATTACGTCAGCGACCCGGAGCGTTTCGGCATCGTGGAGTTTGACGACAACGGCAAGGTCATCAGCGTGGAGGAAAAGCCCAAACAACCGAAATCCAACTACGCCATCACCGGCCTGTATTTCTACGACAAGCGCGTGGTGGAATTGGCCAAGCAGGTCAAGCCCAGCGCCCGGGGCGAGCTGGAGATCACCAGCCTGAACGCCATGTATCTGGAGCAGGGCGACCTGGATGTGCAGCTGCTGGGCCGTGGCTTTGCCTGGCTGGACACCGGCACCATGGACAGCCTGGTGGACGCGGCCGACTTTGTGCGCATGGTGGAAAAGCGCCAGGGCATCAAAATCAGTGCCCCGGAGGAGATCGCCTACAAAAACGGCTGGATCAGCCGGGAAAAGCTGCTGGAAAGTGCGGCCCGCTACGGCAAAAGCCCCTACGGCAAGCACCTGAAGCAGGTGGCGGACAACAAGCTGAAGTATTAAGCGCTTTGAAACAAAGGAGCTGACAGGATATGAAGATTCTGATCACGGGCAGCCACGGCCAGTTGGGCACTGAGCTGCTGCGCCAGCTGAAGGAGGGCCGCTCCGAGATCGGGCCGATTCCGGAAAAGCTGTGCACGGCCAAGGTCATTCCCACCGACGCGGACGAGCTGGACATCACCGACCGGGACGAGGTTGTGGCCTTTGTGCGCCGGATGGAGCCGGATGTGATCATCAACTGCGCCGCCTACACCAACGTGGACGGCTGCGAGAGCCACACCGAGGATGCCTTTAAGGTGAACGCCCTGGGCCCCCGGAACCTGGCCATTGCCGCCCAGAAGGTGGGCGCAAAACTGGTGCACGTTTCCACCGATTATGTGTTCAGCGGCAAAGAGAACGGCGGCGTGCCCCTGGATGAGAGCGCCCTGCCCGCCCCGGTGAGCGCCTATGGGCGCACCAAACTTCTGGGTGAGCAGTATGTGCGGCAGTTCTGCCCCCGCAGCTTTGTGGTGCGCACCGCCTGGCTGTACAGCCACACCGGCAAGAACTTTGTGTTCACCATGGTGAATGCGGGCCGCAAGCTGGGCGCCCTGACCGTGGTGAACGACCAGCTGGGCAATCCCACCAACGCCGCCGACCTGGCCCACCACCTGCTGAAACTGGCGGTGAGCAGCGAGTACGGCACCTACCACTGCACCGGCGAGGGCGTGTGCAGCTGGTACGATTTTGCCTGCGAGATCATCCGGCTGGCCGGGGTGAAGGCCACGGTGGCCCCCTGTACCAGCGCCGAGTACGCGGCCGCCCATCCGGACGCAGCCAGCCGCCCCGCCTGGAGCGCCCTGGAAAACCGGATGCTGGCCTGCACCGTGGGCAACGAAATGCGCCCCTGGCAGGAAGCCCTGACCGAATTTTTTAAGAACGAAAGCCCGGAGGCATAACAATTTATGAAAACGTATCTGGTTACCGGCTGCGCCGGTTTCATCGGCACCAACTTCGTCTACTATATGCTGAACAAGTACCCTGAGATCAAGCTGGTCAACCTGGACAAGCTGACCTACGCGGGCAACCTGGAAAACCTGAAGGACTGCGAGGGCGACGAACGCCACACCTTCGTGCAGGGCGACATCTGCGATAAGGAACTGGTCACCCGCCTGTTCGAGCAGTACGACTTCGATTATGTGATCAACTTTGCCGCCGAGAGCCATGTGGACCGGAGCATCTCCAACCCGGAAATCTTTGTGCAGAGCAACGTGATGGGCACCGTCAATCTGCTGCAGTGCGCCAAGAACGCCTGGTATGATGCGGAGAACCGCACCTGGAAAGAGGGCAAGAAGTACCTGCAGGTGTCCACCGATGAGGTGTACGGCACCCTGGGCGAAACCGGCTATTTTATGGAGACCACGCCCCTGTGCCCCCACAGCCCCTATTCCAGCAGCAAGGCCAGCGCTGATCTGTTCGTGATGGCCTATCACGACACCTACGGTATGCCGGTGAACATCACCCGCTGCTCCAACAACTACGGCCCCTATCAGTTCCCGGAAAAGCTGATTCCCCTGATGATCAACAACGTGAAGCAGCACAAGAGCCTGCCGGTGTACGGCGACGGTATGCAGGTGCGCGACTGGCTGTATGTGGAGGACCACTGCAAGGCCATTGACATGGTGGCCAACGGCGGCCGCAGCGGCCAGGTGTACAACGTGGGCGGCCACAACGAGCGGCCCAACATCTTCATCGTGAAAACCATCATTGCCCAGCTGCACGACCGGTTGAAGGATGAGGGAATCAGCGAGGAGCTGATCCGCCATGTGGCCGACCGCCTGGGCCACGACCGCCGCTACGGCATTGACCCCACTAAGATCAAGGAGGAGCTGGGCTGGTACCCGGAAACCACCTTTGAAGTGGGCATCGTCAAGACCATTGACTGGTATCTGGAGCATGAGGACTGGATGGAGCACATCACCAGCGGCGACTACCAGAACTACTATCAGGAAATGTACAAGAACAAATAACTTCCTGTAATTACAAAAAGTGCGAAAAAGCGCGGCCCATCGGTTTGGGCCGCGTTTTTTTTGTTTGTTCCAAAGCAGCTTTGGCAGCTTTGAAAATCAGGCTTATTCGCCGAACACCTTCACATAGTCAGCCTTGAACTTTTCAATGCCGGCGTCGGTGAGGGGGTGGTGCAGCATCTGCTCGATGACCTTGTAGGGCACCGTGGCAATGTCGGCCCCGGCCAGGGCGCAGTCGGTCACATGGATGGGGTTGCGCACGCTGGCGGCGATGATCTGGGTGGTGATGTCCGGGTAGTTCAGGAAGATGTCGTGGATGTTCTGCACCAGCTCAATGCCGGGCTGGCTGATGTCGTCCAGCCGGCCCAGGAAGGGGCTGACATACGTCGCACCGGCCCGGGCCGCCAGCAGCGCCTGGTTGGCGGTGAAAATCAGGGTGCAGTTGGTGGGAATGCCCTTGGCCTTCAGGGCCTTGATGGCCTTCAGGCCCTCGGCGGTCATGGGGATTTTCACGACCATATGGGCCGGGTCCAGGGCATAGATGGCCTCGCCCTCGGCGATCATCCCGGCGGCGTCGGTGGTGGTGGCCTTTACCTCGCCGCTGATGGGCCCGTCCACAATGGCGGCGATCTCCTTCAGCACGGTGGCGTAATCCCGGCCTTCCTTGGCGATGAGGCTGGGGTTGGTGGTTACGCCGGCGATGACACCCATTTCACTGGCGGTGCGAATTTCTTCCACATTGGCGGTGTCAATGAACAGTTTCATACAAGCAGCACTCCTTCCGGATGAATGCAGGCTGCCGGTCGGGCGCAAAGGCGCGGCCGCCGGCCAGAGCCTTTTTTATTACCCCCATTATAGCAGGGGCGGGCCGTTTGAGCAATGCACCGGGACAATTTGGATGATTTGACCGAATGAACACGAAAAAATTGGATAAATGCCTGTTTTTCGCAATTTTTTGCAGGGCGTGACCTAGAGAGAATTTGCGCCGCGCGATAAATTTTAACAATTTATTTATCCAATCGACGGAAATTCTGTGTTATAATTATAACGAAAAAGCAGTCTGAAATGAAGGAGTGAAGCCACCATGATTCAATTTGAGCATGTCTGCAAGAACTACGGCAAAACACCGATCCTGCGGGATCTGAACTTCACCATTCCGGATGGGCAGTTTGTGGTGCTCATCGGTACCTCCGGCTGCGGCAAAACCACCACGCTGAAAACCATCAACCGCCTCATTGAGCCGGACAGCGGCCGCATTCTCATTGACGGCAAAGAGATTCATGAGATCGACAAGGTGGAGCTGCGCCGCCACATCGGCTATGTCATCCAGCAGATCGGCCTGTTCCCCAACATGACGGTGGCCCAGAACATCTGCGTGGTGCCCCGGCTTTTGAAATACGACAAGGCCCGCTGCGACCAGATCGTGAAAGAGATGCTGCCCATGGTGAACATGGAACAGTATGCAGACAAGTACCCCTCTGAGCTTTCCGGCGGCCAGCAGCAGCGCATCGGCGTGCTGCGCGCCCTGGCGGCTTCGCCCTCCATCGTGCTGATGGACGAACCCTTCAGCGCCCTGGACCCCATGACCCGCGAGAATTTGCAGGACGAAGTAAAGCGCTTGCAGCAGAAGCTGAACAAGACCATTGTGTTCGTCACCCACGATATGGGCGAGGCCCTGAAGCTGGCCGACACCATTATTTTTATGGACGGCGGCCGCATTGTGCAGATGGCCTCCCCCGAGGAGATGCTGGAGCACCCGGCCAGCGAGCAGGTGCGGGACTTCTTGGGCAAGCACGCCCCCGGCGCACCGACCCCCTCCAAGGTGGAGAGCTTCATGCGCACCAACGTGCTCAGCGTGCAGAAAAACCGCGGCGTGCTGGAGTGCGCCGAGCGCATGGCCCGCGGCAGCGTGGATACCCTGCTGGTGACGGACGAGCACGAGCGCTATCTGGGCATTGTGTCCATCGGCGACATCCGCCACTGGGGGCAGGGCCTGAAAAGCATTGAACCCCTCATTCGCCAGACGGCCCGGGTGGCCCGGGTGGGGGACGACGCCAAAGAGAGCTTTGACTATCTGCTGGATTCCGGCGCAAACTACGTGGTGGTTCTGCGGGAGGACGATACCATTGCCGGCATCGTGACCAAAACCAGCGTGGCCCGCTCGGTGGCCGAAAACCTGTGGGGTGAGGCCAAATGAAATACCTGATTGATACATACGGCGCCATGCTGCTAAAGGCGGTTGCGGTGCACCTGGGGTATGTTCTGGTGTCGGTGACCATCGGCTTTGCGCTGGGCCTGGTGCTGGGCGTGCTGCTCTCCCGGGTGCCCCGCTGGTCCGGCATTGTGCTGCCCATTCTGTCGGTGTTCCAGACCATTCCCGGCCTGGTGTTCATCGGCGTGCTGTTTATCTGGTGGGGCATGGTGCCCGCCACAGTCATTGTGGCTTTGACGGTGTATGCCATGTTCCCGGTGCTGAAAAACACTTACACCGGCATTCTGGCGGTGGAAAGCCGCTATGTGGAGGCGGCCAAGGGCTGCGGGATGTCGCCCCTGCAGACCCTGCTTCAGGTGGAGCTGCCGCTGGCCATGCCCTCCATTGTGGCCGGTCTGCGCATGGCCGCCATTTATACCGTATCCTGGGCGGTGCTGGCCTCCATGATCGGCCTGGGCGGCCTGGGTGACTTCGTCTACCAGGGCACCAACTCCAACAACAACACCCTCATTCTGCTGGGGGCGATCCCGGCGGCGCTGCTGGCCATTCTGCTTGGGTGGCTGGTGGACCTGCTGCAGAAGAAGGTCACGCCCCGGGGAATGCGAAAGGAGGGCGGAAAATGACCTGGTCGATGATTTTTGAGCATCTTTATATCGTGCTGGCCGCCTGCATCCTGTCCGTTCTCATCGGCGTGCCGCTGGGCCTGCTGGCCTACCTGTATCCCAAGGCCCGGGCCGTGATCCTCCGGGTGGTGGACCTGCTTCAGACCATCCCCTCGCTGGCGCTGCTGGGCATCATCATGGTGTTCCTGGGCGCAGGCAAGCCCACGGTGATTCTGGGCATTACCCTGTATTCACTGCTGCCCATTGTGCGCAACACCTGCCTTGGCCTGCAGCAGGTGGACCCCGGCGTAAAAGAGGCGGCCCGGGGTATGGGCATGAGCAAGCCCTACCGGGTAGTCATGGTGGAGCTGCCGCTGGCGTTCCCCACCATGTTTACCGGCATCCGCATTGCGGTGGTGAATGCCATTGGCACGGCGGTGTTCGCCGCCTTTGTGGGCGGCGGCGGCCTGGGCAGCGTCATCACCCGGGGCATCCGCCTGAAGGACATGAAAACCATTCTGTCCGCCACGCTGGTGCTGATGGTGGTCGCCGCGGCGCTGGATGTGCTGATGGGCGTGTTTGAAAAGCGGATGCGCTCCGCCGCCAGCCGCGGCGGTGGACGCAAGAAGCTGCTGGCCCCGCTGGCCCTTCTGCTTGCGGCCTTTGTGCTGCTGGTGCCCTTCGGTACCGGCGGCGAAAAGGGCGATCTGTATGTGTACGACCTGAACTACTCCGAGCCGCAGCTGCTGACCCGCATGGTGAAAATGCTGGTGGAGGACCGCACCGGTCTGCGCGTGGTCATCAAGGACGAGATGACCGCGGTGAACGCCTTCAACGAGCTGACGGCGGCCCAGCCCTCCTGCGACTTTATCGTGAGTTACGACGGCACCTTGCTTACCACCTACCTGCATCAGGACACCACCGACATCCCGGCGGGCGAGACCCTGTACGACTACGCCAACCAGCAGGCGATGGAGCGCTACGGTGTGCGGATGCTGGGCAAGTTCGGGCTGGACAACACCTATGCTATTGCTGTGCCTGAAGCGCTGGCCCGGCAGTACGGCCTGAACACGGTGAGCGACCTTGTGCCCATTGCCGGGCAGCTGGCGTTCGGCGCGGAGCACGACTTCTTCACCGCTGAGGGCAGCATGAAGTACAACCCCTTTGTGGCATATTACGGCCTGAAGTTCAAGGATGCAGTTTCGGTGGACATCAGCCTGAAGTACAACGCCATCGAGAACGGCAGCTTCCAGGTGACGGAGGTGTACACCACCGACGGCCTGAACATCAAGGCCGGGCTGAAGATTCTGGAGGATGATAAGCATTTCTTCCCGGAGTACAACGGCACGCTGCTGGTGCGGCAGGAAGTGCTGGACGAGTACGCCGACCGCGGCCTGGAGCAGGCCATGAACCTGCTGGAAGGGCGCATCTCCAGCGAACAGATGGCGCAGATGACCTACCAGGTGGATGTGGAGGGCCGTGACGTGAACGAGGTGGCCCGGAACTTCCTGGTGGAACAGGGCCTGCTGGCGGCCTGACCGCAGACCGAGCGATCAGGAAACGCACAGAACCACTTGGCCGCAGGCCGAGCACCCATAAGACCTTGAACAGGAACCGCAGTTCAAACCGCGGTTCCTGTTCTTATGTTCTGCAGCGTTCTGTGATACAATAAGGGCAAATAAGTCTGCAAATCGAACGTTGTGAGGATGAAGAAAATGAAATGTAAGAATTTGCTGCCAGCGCGCAATCGAGATGAGTTGCGACAATGGCTTTTGGAAAATCATAACAAAGAGGACGAATGCTGGGTGATTGTAAAGTGCGGACGCCCGGTGGACAACGGAACTTTCTGGTACATCGATGCAGTCGAAGAAGCGATGGGCTTTGGCTGGATCGACAGCACCACGAAGAAGATGGAAAGCGGAATAACGGCACAAAGATTGGCCCCCGAAGAAAGAACAGTTTGTGGTCTGAATTAAATAAGGAGCGCTGCCGGAGAATGGAGCGATTGGGGCGTATGACGGATGCCGGCAGAGCCGTTTTGCCAGAAATGCACGATAAGGGCGGCACGATTTGGAATGTGATTGTACACCGTGGAGGGCAATTCCGGCGATAGCTGCCGAGAAAATCACTATGCCATAGGGTATTATGAGATATTGGGGTATGGTATGCCGCAGTATTAAAATTCATTTCGGCTGTTTGTATTAAACAGCCGAATACATACGCTTTTCAAAAAAGTCTGCAAATGCAAACCAAACACTTGTATTTTAGCGATTTAAGTGCTGTAATAGAGTTAATAAGTCTATTCGGAGGAACGAAATGAAAGTTTGTTATAATAAGCTTTGGAAACTGCTTATAGATAAAGGGATGAAAAAAAGTCAATTAAGAGTGGCGGTTGGTGCAAGCAAAAGCACTTTTGCTAAACTTGGGAAAAACGAAAATGTCACACTTCCTGTTTTGCTTGATATATGCGAATATCTAAACTGTGACTTTGGCGATATTATGGAAGCTGTGCCGGAAATTAAGGAGCAATAAAATGAGTGAACAAATTTTAATAGTAGACGATGAAAAGGAGATAGCCGATCTAATAGAGGTATATCTTAAAAATGATGGTTACACGGTACATAAATTTTATAATGGTCTGGATGCTTTGGAATGTATTGAAACGCAAAAAATGGATTTGGCAATTTTAGATGTAATGCTTCCAGATATTGATGGATTTCGTATTTGTCAGAAAATCAGAGAACAGTATTTTTATCCTATAATAATTCTGACGGCAAAAGTTGAGGATACTGATAAAATTATGGGACTTACCATCGGAGCTGATGATTACATTACAAAACCATTCAACCCTTTGGAGGTTGTCGCAAGAGTAAAAACACAGCTTCGTCGTTATGTTCGTTATAATAATGCGGCTAATACCGAGGAAAAAGATGTTCCCATTGCAGAACATGATGTAAGAGGACTTATTATAAACAAGAATACTCACAAATGTACTTTGTATGGAAAAGAGGTTACTTTGACACCTATTGAGTTTTCTATCCTCTGGTACTTGTGTGAGAACAGAGGAAAAGTTATTTCGTCTGAGGAATTGTTTGAAAATATTTGGGGTGAGAAATTCCTTGATAACAATAATACTGTTATGGCTCATATCGGAAGATTGAGGGAAAAGCTTAATGAGCCTGCAAAAAAACCGAAATTTATAAAAACTGTGTGGGGAGTGGGATATACCATTGAAAAATAAAAGAAATAGCGAAAGAGATGATTATCGTCTTCTTAAAAACAAATTATTGATTAGAACTTTTGGAATGTTGTTTTTTGCGTTTGCTTTTTTAGCAGCCTTCTACTCTCTATTTTTAAAAGGGCACATAGCAGACACTTTTGTGGGTTTTTTGGATAATTTTGTCTACCATGATTATGACCGAGCTTATAATGTATATTCATTATATATT
>ERZ1034901.1765-NODE-1765-length-14620-cov-31.478133_pt1 | contig 14620 bp, 26 predicted proteins | sample MGYA00520628_ERZ1034901 | MGnify/ENA primary metagenome ERZ1034901 (study PRJEB33766, sample SAMN09781783) | gut metagenome | biome: gut microbiome | host: Homo sapiens | place: Madagascar | study: EMG produced TPA metagenomics assembly of the PRJNA485056 data... | reverse complement strand
GTTCCGGGATACATTAACTATATCAACGGTGAACCGCTGGATAACTACAATAGATGGATTAGATTTCTCAAAGAGTATACCGAAAACGATACGATTGTGATTATGAATGAGTACGATGAAGAGGTCAGTTTAACCGACCTCATCGAACTTGTTCAGAGAAAACAACTCGAAATCAACGAAGACAATTTTAGATACTGTGACAATGTCGGAGGCTATAGATTCATGAGTGGTGACTTTTCATGAAGAGAGATTTTATCAAAATACTGTTTACTGTTCTAATTACGGAGCTAACGTTAGTAATATATCTGATGATTACCTGTTGATGGAGGTGAAAAATGTGTAAATGGATACCTATTAAACACTCCTTTGTGTGCGGAGTTGACGCAATTGTAAGCGACTTGCCGAAAGACGGTGAAATCGTATTCATAACCATCAGAGGGGGTAAAGTCGGATATGATGTGTTCGAACGAGTACCAAACGATAGATGGAAATTCAAACACTTTGATATCAAAGATGTTGAAGCGTGGATGAGATTTCCGAAACCTCATGACCCGAACGATCGGACAAGTCTATGGAAATCGATTGAACACGATCCGGAAGACGAACAACACCCTACGCATCGTATCATCTTGCCGGAAGACGGTGAGCAAGTGCTCACAACCTTGCGTGGGGGTTACGTACTGATAGATACATTCGAAATATACGATAGCGGAAATGTGGATTTTCACCGCATACCGATTGAATGTGTAACAGCTTGGATGAAGTTCCCGGCACCGTATGTACCGAGACGGTGTCGTGACTGTAGATACGGTATGACAACATATGACGAAGACGGTTTTCGATGGACGCGTTGCGAGCTGGACGGTGTGGGTGTTATTTCCAACTACAAACCAAAAGATTGTCCGCTTAAGAAGGAGATGATAAACCATGGTAGTAATTAAAACAGCACTGGAAGGAGTGCCCCACGACTGTTATCAGTGTGAATACACCAAAGATGTTATGACACTGTGTGGAGAAACAAAAACGGTGTGTATGCTCACGGGAGATAACCTGTATCACGATTATCACGATGGAATTAAACCAAACACCTGTCCGCTTTTCGAAGTTGATACCGGGTGGATTGATGTGAATGAACGACTCCCGGAACCAATGAAAAACGTATTAGTTGTTACGAGGGATAGTACGGTGTATCCCTCCGGCACAATCAAGGTTGCTCACCATAATAACAGGAAACTGTTTATTGATATGTACTCACATTGGCAGCCGTTTCCGTTGCCACCGGAAGAGGAGGTAAATTAATGATTAGAGCGACAGACTGTAACGAGAACACACTAGGAACGCTGCTTAAGACCATGCGGAAAGAGCAAGGCTTGACACAGGTAGAAGTCGCTGAAAAAGCAAGACGTAATCCATCTGACCTGTGTAAGCACGAAAACAACAAACAGGCGATATCATGGTACATATTCTTAGATTATGCGGAATTGATGGGTTACACCGTTGATATGACAATTCGAGAAAAGGAGGATTGATGGTGAAATACAAAATATTGTGGGAATCACTGAAAGAAACTGCGGATCACATGACCACGATAGAAGGGTTCGATGATTTGAAGTGGAGCGTGCTGTCAAAGATGATGAAGGACGGCGAGGAAATGTTCGAGTCGGGGGAGTTGTACAACGGAACGGCTCTATTTACGGTTGTTAAGGCTTTGGAATTCGGATTTACGTGCTTGGGAGTGATTGCACTGGTAATGCATGTGATAGCATGATGGAGGATGAAAATGAAGAATAGAGAAAAATACAAAAACGAGTTGATGGACGTTATCAAGAATGACGGTAGGTTGTGCGAATTCATGAAAAAGCACGGTGTATTCCGGGTGCTCGGAAGGGGCAATGAAAGTGACTGTGCGCCGTTATATTGTACCAGTTGCGGCACGGTGTTACAGCTTTGGCTCGATGAGGAATACGAAATGTCGGAAGCGGATTGGAATAAAATTCCGGTTGACACGCTTGTAGGAGTACGTAATTCAAAAGACGAAAACTGGACGCTGTAATATTTCAAACGCATTAGAGACACCCCATCGACTCACAGATATGAAGCGTGGGATGATGGACGGACAAGCAAAACAACGGATGGGATAATTAAGCATTGGAAGTACTGCGAACTGGCAGAGGAGGTATAATGTTTAACGAAAACGAAAAAGAAAATATAAAAAGAATTCGGAATTATTACGGATTGCCGAATCAGATTCTTAAAACCTGTGAGAAACTTTCGGAACTTAGCACAGCACTGCTGCATTACTACAACAAAAACGGTGGCGAGATTGCCAAACTCGCCGTGGTGGAAGAGATTACCGATGTGTACGTCATGCTGGAACAGATTAAAGATTTCTTTGTCGATGACGCTACCTTTCACAGTATGGTAGAATATAAGACAAACCGGGAACTGAACAGAATCAAGGAGTATGAGACATGCAAAACAGAGAATATGTTGCAAGAATGCTGATAGAAGAGGATTTTGTCGATGATGGCGGATCCAGCTATGAAGCAACCGTATTCTACAACATAGCGTGTCCGTACACAGTCGGCGATCCTAGAGCACATTGTTACAATAAGAACGCAACGATGACTAGAAAACGCTGTTACAACTGCAAAGAAGAATGGCTTAATCAGCCTGTGGAAGGAGAATAAACAATGATTGTAAACATTAACAACTACACACCAAAGAACTATGATGACAAGTACGAGCACCTGTGGAATCAGCTGAAATTCGCTCTTTCCTCGTTCGACCCAAAGGAAGACATGACACTGGGTGATCTTCTCGAAGCAATGGAGATTATGGAAAAAGAGATGGAGGATTAACCGTGCTGACAATCAACTTTGATTCTAACACCCACGACCCGGGGAGCGTGCTCAAAATGCTGAGAGTGAGCCGAAACCAGTCACAGCGAGATGTATCCGCTGTCACAGGATATGGGCAATCGTCCATTGCTAGGTACGAGACCGGCGAACAGTTCTCGCTACAGTGTCTCACAGACATTGCCAACGCACTTGGATACGATGTATCCGTTACGATAACGGAAAGAGAATAAACAATAAAGAGCGTACTGCTTAAATACTACAGCCACAAACCCAAAAATCGATTACTTACTACCCAACAACCCGTGGCTGAATGTAGATATAGCTGTACGCTCTTTATTTGGCTTCTAAGCGATTTTTAGAAGCTAGTCGATAAAATTATACCTAAGCGAGATTAAAACCTCGTGACGGAGCTAAAAATAGCCTTGAAACGGAAACGAAAGGAGACTGTTATGTCAAAAGTTAAGGAGACTGTTGAGAAAGATAAGGAGACTGTTTCAAAAGTTAAGGAGACTGTCAAGCCGTGGGAAGAGTGGAAAAAGACACCAAAGTACCCGAAAATGTCCGGAAACGGTAAGAATTCCCCGGTAATCGGTGCAGAGGCCGCACTGAATACAAACAAAGGTGATACTGCTAAGTATCTGAAAATCAACATGGCACTGTACAACATGGAAAAGATTAATCTGAGAGACACCGAGCAGCTGGACAATCGGATTTTAGAATATTTCAATCTGTACATGTCATATGATACCAAACCAACTGTTATGGGTCTTGCTATGGCACTTGGAATGAGCAGAAGAGTGTTGTATGGGATTACTCATGATAAACCTATTGGTGGTAAGGGAAACTATAGCAACTTGCCTTCCGAGAGTACCACCCGTATAAAAAATGCTTACAATCTGTTAGAAAATCTTTGGGAAACTTACATGCAAAATGGGAAAATAAATCCCGTATCGGGAATATTTTTGGGCAAAAACAACTATGGATATCGAGACAAAGTAGAGTATGAGGTTACACCTAATGTGAAAAGTTCGGAAGACTATTCTGTTGATGACATTAAAAAACGCTACAGTGGTAGCGACTATCAGATTGAGGAACCTTCGAACGAATAGCGACTATCAGCGACTATCCCTCTGCGACTATGAAAAACTCTAGCGACTATCTAGCGACTATCCCGGGCAGCGACTATTGACTACGACCTAGAACTTTCATAGATTTCAACTGAATTAGAGATTCTAATAAAAATTCTCTCTAATTCAATTTAAACTAATCAAATTCCAATCCTAACTCAAAATTTAATGAAATTCTATTAACCTCCCGAATAGGGAGGTTTTTCTATTTCACTAATAAAGAATTATTGTAAATTGTATAACCCGGATCGAGTGGGTGTAGCATTAGAATTTTACACAATATAAAACATTCTAATTTAATTACATTTACAAATCTACTAGAATAAAAATATATAGAAAAATTCTAGTGAATTGTACAGCAATCAAAATAGAGATTCTAATTATACAAAACTCCAATAATAGTAAAAGTGCAAAAAATCAGCAAATTGCGGTAACTTTTTTATAGTATAACCCCCTTCAGGAGGAAGTTATAGCACTTTTGCGAATTTCTACCTTTCCGTGAATTTACAATATCACAAAAAACCAATGTTTTAAAGGGTTTCCCGGCTTTTTGTTAAAGGGTAAAATTTTAAAGTTTTACCCTTACGGAAATATATAAAGGAAGGAAAGTTGAACGAATTAAGCAAATTAGATATTTTCGTGTAAAAATAATTCTAATTAAAAAAATCTCGAAAAATCGAGAAAACATGTTGCAAACCTAGAAAAATGGAGGTATACTATGGAAAAGTTACGGAAAACCATGAAAAAACGAAAGGAAGGATTGAAAAATGATTATTGTAGAAATTAACAGCGAATACGAATTGAAGGAACAGCTGGAAGGCACCAGTTACGATGATTTTTCATTATTCGGATTGGAAACAATTATGGATTATCTCAACGAGTGTTACACCGAAACCCCGTATGAGTTCGAGCCTTGCTGGTTCGGCTCTGAGTTCGATGAGTACTCTGACGCGTACGGTTCAACACTGGATCTTGATGACCTGATCAATGATTATGACTATTTGCTCAACGACGAGGACGAGGACGAGGACGAGGATATGGAAACATGGGAAAGAGTCGCCCAGGCGATCGAGGACAATGGGCGGAATACGGTTTTGCGGATCAATTCCACGGCGGCCAACGGTATTGTGATTGTAAAGTAGGGGTGAAATAAGATGTTTGATAAAAGACTGATGAGAGCGGCAAAATTCGGCTATATCCCGGATAGCGTCATGAAGGATATCATCGACATTAAGCCGGTTATGCTGTCAGATAGCCGCATGTCAACCCGGGTCACGCTTGACCGGGTCATCACAGAAGACGAACGGGCGGCATTGGATAACGTGGCGATCGTGGGGAAGGATTGCGTGGCGGTACACCGATACGCACCGGAGATTAAAAGATCCTATTTCTACGTAGTATAAGGGGGTGAGAGTGTGAATAAGATACGTTTATCCGATGTATGGCGAAATGTGAGCCTTGAGCGGGTGAGCAAGCGAACCGCAAGACGACACTATAACAATGGTGAGTCAATTATCCTGTTGCCGGTTAAGTGCTATACAGAAATGTTTGCATTTGAAACCGAAGAGAATTATAACAAAATTAGAACATTTGATAATCTTGTAAATGAATTCGAGTTCTACAATTGTAATTATGAATGCGGCTATTATGCCGCGTTCTATGTGGCTAAAGGGAAGTTTATAGAACCGATTGAAAAGGGGGGTGCAACAATGATTAAAGGTTTTATTAATCCGCTCTATGCGGATCGGATCGTGAACGAATTGGGCGGCTATGAAAACATAGCCGAATACCACGAAGGAACGCTTATCGATTCAATGTTGTTCTATATCGGTAATAGCGTTGTGGCACTGATGGAACACCCAACAGGGTGTGATAGATCCATTTACCGGGTGGAAATGGCACCGGAAGGAAGCAAGGAAGCGAACAAGATTGAAAGCTATTTCACAATGTGTTATACACTGGATTAAGTTAGATTATATTAGACAATTAAGCAAGGAGGATATATAATCATGAGTATCAAAGTTAATGAACTACTGGAGATTGGAAGACGCTACAACGAGGTAACCGAACTGATTAAGGCATTGGAGCAAGAGAAGGACGAACTCAAAGCGGCTATCATTGCCGCTATAGGTAGAGATAACTCCAGAACGGTCGATAAATCGTTGACGTTTAAAGTAAATCATGTGGAGTTTATGCGGTTTGATGATACCGCATTCAAGGCGGCGGATCCGGAAACATATGAAGCTTACAAAACAAAATTGGTTGTTCAAGATCGCGTCAGTGTCAAGGAAGTGAAAGGGGTGAGATAATGAAGCAATATAACAAATGGGATACAATTGAAACAATATTGATGATAACGTTATTTATTGTTTACGCACCGATTAAAATTTGCATGGATCTTGCTAGATTGAATTGTAAAGGTGGGAAGTTCTTAAGATAATGACAAGCCGGGAAATAATCCCGGCTTTTTATTTTGTCTTGTTTTCCGCTACTGTACAAAGTTCGTATAATTAAATGATTGTTGATTATAGCCGCCTTCGTTCCGTTGGGATCCGTGGGCGGTTCTCTTATTTTCCCGGTTTGAATTGGGTGGGGTAGGGTTATACCCCCCCCCGGGGGGATACCACGCAGCGCCACACCACCCATTGACATGGGTAAATATCCCCAAAATTTAAAAAGACCTTTACATTTACACAAACTATGATATTATTGTACCACACCTAATCTTTCATTCGATTGTGCATTGTTGCAAGTTTTTCACTTCTCTTGTAGCAATGCACTTTTTATTGGAGAATTTTATGAAACAATTACTTGAAAAAATATTATACAATGCAAATATGGGAAATATCCAAGCATGTGAGGATTTGTTTCACATGTGTTTGGAAGCAGAGAAAACAGATTTGGTGTTGGCGGTTGAATACATGAGAAAACTGTCTCATTTCATCGAATCTAAAATCCCAACCACCGGTGATTCTACGGTTGCTCACACTCTTTTTGATTTACACAAGCGTGTACTGCTGGAATTGGCTCCCTATGATTTCGATAGCTATCTTCTGTACATGGAATGGGACAGAGAACCGGAGAAGAAGTTTTATCCACCTCGGAGAAAGGTTCTGAAACAGGTGGTGGACGCTTTACAGGAACTTGCAGAGGATAAATTGGATTTATTGGCAATCAGTATGCCACCGGGAACCGGGAAAACCACATTGGCGATATTTTTCTTGACATGGCTTGCCGGGAGAAACCCTAACGAACCGATGTTGACAGCCAGTCACAGTAATTCCTTTGTGCGAGGGGTGTATGACGAATGCTTGCGGATTTTCGACGGTAATGGTGGGGAGTATCTGTGGTCGGATGTATTTCCACATGTTCCTATCGCCGGAACCAATGCGAAAGATTGCAGAATTGATTTAGATAAAAGGCAGAGGTTCGAGACACTGGAATTTACTTCCATCGGAACAGGTAATGCCGGACTCTACAGAGCGGCCAGTCTCTTATACTGTGATGACCTTGTGTCCGGACTGGAAGTTGCACTCTCGAAAGAGAGATTGGATAAGCTGTGGGGAACGTATACCACAGACCTAAGGCAGAGAAAAATCGGAGACCATTGTAAAGAGCTGCATATCGCCACTAGGTGGTCTGTACACGATGTAATCGGGAGACTGGAAGAGAATTACGGTGACGGAGACAGGGCGAAATTTATTGTTTTACCGGCGATAAACGAAGAGGGAGAATCGAACTTCAATTATGATTACGGAGTTGGATTCACTACAGAATTTTATCATGAGCAACAGGAAACCATGGACGATGTGAGCTGGCGAGCGTTGTACATGAACGAACCGATTGAACGTGAGGGATTACTGTATGCAGACGATGAACTAAGACGATTTTTTGATTTACCGGCAGAGGATCCGGACGGGATTATCGGTGTCTGTGATACCAAAGACAGGGGGTCGGATTATGCTTTTCTCCCAGTTGCTTACATCTACGGAGATAATTATTATATTATGGATTGTGTTTGTGATAACGGTCTCCCGAATATCGTAGACGCTAGACTCACAGAAATTCTTGTGAGAAACAAAGTGAAGATGTGCCGGTTTGAATCCAATTCAGCCGGGGGCAGAATTGCCGAGAAAATTCACAATGAAGTAAAAGAAAAAGGCGGTATAACGAATATCAGCACCAAATACACCACAGCGAACAAGGAAACGAAAATCATTGTTAACAGTGCATGGGTGAAAGAACACTGTCTCTTCTTAGACGAATCCCAATACAAGAAAAATTCTGATTACGGTAAGATGATGAATATGCTTTGTTCGTATACCGTAGCCGGTAAGAACAAACACGATGATGTACCGGACGGAATGGCTATGCTTGCTGAATTTGCTCAGAGCCTTGTGACTGCTAAAGTAGAAGTTTTCCAAAGACCGTGGTAATTGTGCAAATTTGGTGGTTTTGAATGTATATTTGAGGTCACGTGAATATTGTTAAATTAGAATGATAGTTGTAAAATAACTATACTGGTTGTTTGATTGTTTATCATTCTTTGCTTAGTGCGTTATCGCAAGAGAATTTAATCTTTTGCGATAACGCACTTTTTATTTTTGCAGAAAGGAGGTCGAAAGTGGCTCACAATATCGATTCATCAAAATCAAGAAGCGAAACGAGAATCATGAACGGTAGACGGATTATCACAAGCGGTGTTAGGGAAATCACAGGAGATAATGTCATCGATGTGTTGCAGAAAACCATGATTGAACATGAACTCAACCGCAGTGAAATTGATTATCTCTATCGCTACTACAAAGGCGATCAGCCTGTTCGGTATCGTGAAAAAACAGTTCGACCGGAAATCTGTAACAAAATCGTTGAAAACAGAGCGAACGAGATTGTGTCGTTCAAGGTTGGTTATCTGTGTGGAGAACCGATTCAGTATGTTAGCAGAGGTGGGGATGAAAACATCGTAAATCAGATTAACGCACTGAACGAATACATGTTTTCGGAAGACAAAGCGTCACAAGACCAAGAATTGGTGGAATGGCAGATGATTTGCGGAACATCGTATCGAATGGTTTTGCCGGACGATTCACCGGAACTGGGTTTAGAACCGGATGACGCACCGTTCGAGCTTTTCACACTGGATCCTAGAAATACATATGTTGTGTATTCACAGGATGTGGGTTCCAAACCGCTCATGGCTGTGAAGTATATGAGAGACGTTGACACAGGTGTTACTCATTACTCGGTATACACCGATAAGATGTGTTACTACATCGATGACTTGATAAAAATCAACGAAAAACCTCATATTCTAGGCATGATACCTATCATCGAATATCCGGCGAATAACGCAAGATTGGGTTCGTTCGAGATTGTTTTACCACTGCTGGACGCAATCAACAATGTTGGAAGTAACCGTTTGGACGGTGTGGAACAGCTTGTACAGGCTTTCATCAAGTTCGTGAATTGCGATATCGATGTGGATACCTATCAGCAGTTCTTAGAGATGGGTGCAATCAAGGTGAAGTCCACTGACGGTACAAACGCTGATGTAGATGAAGTAGCGACAGAACTTAATCAGACACAATCGCAGACATTGAAAGATGATTTTTACAATGCAGTTCTCACGATTTGCGGAATGCCGAATCGTAACGGCGGATCTTCCACCAGTGATACCGGATCGGCGGTACTGCTGAGAGACGGTTGGTCGGACGCGGAAGCGAGAGCAAAAGACAGCGAGAACGTGTTCAAGCGTTCTGAAAAGAAAATGCTAAAGCTTGTTCTTAAGATTTGCAGAGAGTTCGGAAAGCTGACACTGAGGCTCAAAGACATTGACATGAAGTTCACTCGTAGAAATTACGAAGCGATTCAGAGTAAGTCACAGGTTCTCATTTCGATGTTAGGCGAACCGAAAATCCATCCACAGCTTGCGTTCTTACACAGTGGATTGTTTACGGACGCTGAGTCTGCTTATCAGATGAGCATGGATTATTACGAAGAACAGCAAGCGAAAGCACTGGAACAGGCACAAATGTTAAGAAATACAAACGAGGGTGAAAATTCAGAAGACGAATCCTCGGAAGAAGATACAGAAGATGGTCAGAGAAGACCTAAACCGCAGAATTAGTCACAGAAGACTTAAAAAGACAGGAGATTGAAACATGAAATTAGATTTATCCAAAATTGAAGGCTACGAGAATATGTCGGTTGAAGATAAGCTGAAAGCTCTTGAATCTTACGAGATTGAACAGGACTATACCGGATACGTCAAGAAAGATTTGTTTGATAAGATAGCTTCCGAACTGGCAGAAAAGAAGAGACAGCTTAAAGCAAAATTAACGGAAGAGGAAACGAAAGAACAGGAACGTAATGAAGCGTTTGAGGAATTGCAGAAGAACTACGATGATCTTGTTCGAGAAAATAAGATTTCTCAGTACACCTCGGAACTGCTTTCCGCTGGTTATGATGAAAAACTCGCCGGTGATACCGCTTTGGCTATGGTTGATGGTGACACAGCTAAAGTATTTTCGAATCAGAAAAAGCACCTCCAAAACATGGAAAAGAAATTGCGTGTTGAAATCTTAAAAGACACTCCGAAACCGGTTGAAAACGGCGGTTCGGACACGATGACACTTGATAAGTTTCGGAAGTTGTCGGTGGCTGAGAGAATGAAATACGCTGACAATAACCCCGAAGAGTATAAAGCATTATACACAGGAGGTAATGAATAATGGCTCACAAGATTTATGACAATTTCTACCTGTCCAATGAAATTGAGGATCAGTTCAATTCCCATTTGGATTTGCAGCAGTTTTGCACGGTAGATAATTCACTGGTTGGTACACCGGGTATGCTGAGAAAAATCAACGTATACAGTGCAACCAGCGGCACCGAGAAACTGGACATGGGAGAGGGAAACACCAAGGATATCGAAGTATCCTACAAACAGGAAGAGTACAGAATCAAGCTGGCTCAGAACAGATTCCCTTATTTCGATGAACAGGAAATGACGGATCCTATGCTTGTTCCAACAGGTGTTAGACACATGGGAACAGACATGTTTAACACAGAAAACGCTGATATCTACGGCGAGTTTCTGAAGGCACCGATCACTGTTCCGGCTGTTAAGTTTGATTTTGACGCTTTCGTGGACGCTGTGGCAAACATCAACGTAGAGAGCACTGATAATGACCCGGCTGTTACAGCACCGATGACCTTTGCATTCGTTCATCCTATCGATGTTGCTGAAATCAGAAAGAATTTCAAAGATGAACTTAAGTACATGGAAAGTTTCGCTCGCACCGGATATGTTGGAACTGCCGGTGGTGTGAATATCTACACCAAGAAGGACGCTAAGCCGGGTGTGATTGCGGTTGCAACCAAGGAAGCGGTAACAGTGTTTAACAAGAAGGGTACTGAGGTAGAACAGCAGAGAGACGCAAACATTCGTAAGAATGAGATTTTCTCTAGAAAGTTCTACATCGTAGCGTTGACCGATACCACAAAGGCAGCACTGCTTAAGAAGGGTAAGATGACTGCTTCCACAGATACTACTGTGACCGAAGGCAAGACTTACTACGCAAAGACCGACAGCGGTTACATCGTAGGTAAGCCGGAAACAAACCCTAAGACAGAAGGTTTCTACGAATTTTCTGCATAGTTGATTGAGAAAGGAGGTTGTCAGCGATATGACCGAAACAGAAAAAATATTGACCGTCAAAGCCATGGTTGGTGATTCTGATAGTGATGAAACGCTGGCAATCTACCTTCGGTTAGCCGGGCAGAAAATCATCAATAGAGCGTTTCCGTATGACCACGATGTGGAAGAAGTACCGAAAAGGTATTCCACGTTGCAGTGTGAGATTGCTGCATACATGCTGAATAAGCGAGGTGCAGAGGGACAGACTGCTCATACGGAAAACGGAATCACAAGGTCTTACGGAAGTGCAGATGTTCCGGAATCCATGTTATCAATCGTTGTACCACACTGTGGCACGATTCGATAGGGGTGAGAGTATGAAAGCACTCAGACGGAATAAACGCACATTCTACTATGCTCTCTACGAGGGCAAAGACCAAGTAATCGATGAATATGGGAATTTCACAGGAGAGTATGAAAACCACTGGGGAAAACCCTGTTCATATGCGGCTAATATTTCCTCCGCAAAAGGTGAAACAGATACTCGTCAATTCGGTGAAAACGAAACCTACGACAAGGTTTTAGTCATGGATAATGATGAAGTCGGTTTGCAGATTGACGAGTACGCTGTTTTATGGATAGACACGTTACCAACACTGGACGAAAACGGCGAAACCACCACACCGTATGATTACATTGTGAAAAAGGTTGCGAGAAGTATCAACAATGTTGCGTTCGCAATTACAAAGGTGGAAGTCCAATGAAGAAGATTGAGATTGATGTGTTTTCGAGCGAAAGCATTGAAAACGCTATTAAACAGCTTGATTCTTACGCTAAGGAAATCGAGAGAAAAACAGAATTACTCAGAATAAAAGTAGCGGAAAGAATAGCAACCGAGGTTGAAATCGGATTCAGAATGGCTATCACATCGGATATGGTGAAAGGTTCGCCACCACCGAACGATACATCCGTATATGTTCGAAACGAGGGCAACACAAGCGTTATCGTAGCGAACGGAACACAGATTATGTGGATCGAGTTCGGAGCCGGTGTTTATCACAACGGAAGTGTGGGAAGTTCACCACACCCGAAAGGTTCAGAGCTGGGTATGGTTATCGGTGGCTACGGTAAAGGCAGAGGTAAAAGAAGAGTGTGGGGATACGTTGAGTCAGAAGGGGATGAACTGAAATTGACAAGAGGTACACCGGCACAAATGCCAATGTTGAAAGCGGTAAACACCGTTTTAAATGAGATACCGGACATTGCGAGAGAGGTGTTCAAATGATAGATATCGAAATTGAATTAATCGATCGCATTAGTGCGAAACTCAGAGAACAATGTGAGGAAGTCTATGTCACAGGCGAGTACGTTAAATCACCACCTACATTCCCCTGTGTATCAATCGTAGAGGTGGACAATCAAGTTTATCGAAACGGTAGAGACAGTGGGGAGATTGAAAATTTCGCTCAAGTGGCATACGAAATCAACGTGTACTCCAACAAAAAGGTTGGTCGCAAAACAGAATGTAAGAGAATCATGGGAATCGCTGATTCAGAAATGGCGAAACTCGGATTCACTAGAACGGTATATACACCTGTTCAAAACGAAAGAGACGCTACTATATACAGAATAGTTACGAGATATAGAGCTATCGTTGATAAGAACAAAACAATTTACAGGAGGTAAGAGATTATGGCTATTAGTACATACAAGACATTCCTTATGTGCGATAAGGAAGGTAAGGGTACTTACACCAAGCTGATTGACATTAAGGAGTTCCCGGATCTCGGTGGTGCTCCGGAAATGCTTGAGACAACTACCCTGTCTGACAAAATGCAGACATATATTCCGGGTATTCAGTCTTTGGATTCTTTGGAGTTCACAGCCAACTACACTTTGGAGGATTACAAAGCACTGGTGGCAATGCAGGACAGCGGAAAGGACACCCAGTTTGCGGTATGGTTCGGTGGAACCGAACAGGTAGATGGCGGTGTTACACCGACAGGTGACAAGGGTAAGTTTGCGTTTACCGGACAGCTGTCTGTATATGCGAACGGTTCCGGCACCAATGAGGTTGTCGAAATGACGATTACTATTGCACCTTCTTCTCCTATCGTGATGAAGGAAGCATAGTTATAAACAATTGTTTTTAAGGAGGATTATTAGTTATGGCAAAGCAGTTGAAGATTAATTACAACGACAAAGAGTACACACTGGAATTCACAAGAAAGACAGTTGCACAGATGGAAGGAAACGGTTTCGTTGCGGCAGATGTTGAAACAAAACCGATGACTACCCTTCCGCTGCTGTTCGAAGGTGCTTTCCTTGCTCATCACAGATGGGTAAAGAAAGATGTGATTGATGAAATTTTCGACCACATCACAAACAAAGAGGATCTTATCGGTAAGCTGGCTGAAATGTATGCTGAACCGATTCTGTCCTTGGTAGAAGACCCGGAGGAATCCGAGGGAAACGCAAGCTGGACAACGAGCTGGTAGATGACTCGTTGCAACCAAACAGGTTTGAGGAATTAGGGAGCGAGCGAGATGGTCGCTCTGCTCCCATTTCTTATACAGACAGTTTTTATGAACAGTTCCCCTATTATCTATCGATAGGCATGACGGCGAAACAGTATTGGGAAGACGACTGCACGCTAGTTAAATACTACAGAAAGGCTGATGAATACCGAATGGAAAGAATCAATCAGCAAGCGTGGCTACAAGGAATGTATATTTATGACGCGTTGAGCAGATTATCACCGATTCTCAAAGCTTTCCCGAAAAAAGGAACGAGAGCAGAGCCGTACCCGGAAGAGCCTTACGCTCTCAATCAAGAAAAAGAAGAAGCGGCTCGTAAGAAAAAACAGGAAACAGCAATGCAAAAGGGTATCCAGTTTATGGAGGCTTTTGCGTCTAAAACGAATAAACAATTTGAAGAGAAGCCTACTAATAAAAAGTCAAGTACTTTTTGAAGAAATTTAAGAATTGAAAAAT
>ERZ1034901.1761-NODE-1761-length-14638-cov-6.623946_pt1 | contig 14638 bp, 17 predicted proteins | sample MGYA00520628_ERZ1034901 | MGnify/ENA primary metagenome ERZ1034901 (study PRJEB33766, sample SAMN09781783) | gut metagenome | biome: gut microbiome | host: Homo sapiens | place: Madagascar | study: EMG produced TPA metagenomics assembly of the PRJNA485056 data... | reverse complement strand
GTATATAAAAATATATATGTAGAAAAGCATAATAAAAACCGGAAGCCCCTATGGACCTCCGGTTTTTTATAATTAGATTTGTGCAAGCTGTTGAACAGCGTCGGCTGCGAGAATAACATCGCAGTGCTCTTCCAGATATGCAAGAGTTGCTCCGGAGGAATTCTCCTGAGAACCATATTCGGACAGCATATTGCAGATTCTGTTAAAATCTTTTGATGTATGATCAGACTGGGTCAATGCCAGAATGAACATATCTGCATCTGTGTCTTTATATAAAGTGTTCGAACCATGGTACATCTTACCAAGGAGCTGAGATGCATAAATCGCACTGTCCATTGTACCAAATGAGAACAGTCGCAGATCGGAAGGCTTCTTATCTGTCGTATCCGGTGTAGCCTGCTCCTGTCCGGGTACAGCAGAGATGCTTTCTTTTACTTTTCCAAGAAGATTCAGTAGATCCTCTGCACCGTCAAGTTTCGGAGAAATGCTATCTCGTTTGGAATCCCAATCGCCACCGGCCGGTGAGAATCTGGAAAATCTGGTATCCAGTTCTTCGGGATCTTCCACTTTAGTAATTATCAGCACAATCGAATCGGCGGAAGCTGGAATTGCTTCAATCATCAGCGGAATATCTTCTGCTTCGAAACCACACTCGTGAGCTGCCTGCTGCATCATATCATGGAAAAGTGATTTTGCTTTTTCTGAACCGTATGCCAGTTCACTCAGCTTAAGCTGTCTGTCGGCCAGATCTGCTCTTGTTAAAGTACAGCGTATCTGGTTGTCGTTAATCTTTTCAATTTTCATATTATCACTTCCTTTTAGACAGTATAGCATAGGAAATTATAAATGTTCAATAAAATAAATCTAAAAATAGTCTTGCGTAGACATAAGAAATCATTTATAATAGCCGTACAGAAAATAGTATTCCCAGACAGGAGTACTTTCAACAAATCAGATTATAATCAGTATTCGAATTTTCAAAAACATCAGAGATTTTTCAACAACATATCCATGCCTAATAATATTATATGCAGTGTATCGTATTTTCTGTACCGGCAATATATCACAATGCACATCCGGTCATTTATTTATACGTAGTCCTGCGCTGGGAGTCGATGCATTGAGGGAGGAACCCATGACATCAGAAGAAAAAGAATATCAGAAGCTTTTCAATGAACTGTATCAATATGAGAAGCAGGGAGTCTATATGGAAATGGAAGGCAGCCCGGCAAGTCCGACACAGATCGTGCGCGCACATATGCTGCGGGAAAATACGGGATATATGCGGGATTATGTGCTTAATGAAAATGGTGACATTAAAGAATTGTATTTTCATCAGATTACTAATAAGGAAACGTAAATACCCTCTAACTAATTCATAAAATGTCGAAATATATAATGACGCTCCGGTTTTTTGTTGGTATAATGAAAAAAGATAACAGGGAGGTAGATTATGGATCAGAGGAGAAGAAGACGACGACGGGGAAGGAGACAGACACGCCGTAGACGTAAGCGTAATCTGTTACTGAAGATGATTATTCTGATCATATTAATAGTAGGTACTATTGCAGCGCTTTTATTATGGAAGAAGTATGGACCATCGAAAGAGACTGCTGATTTGAATAAATATTATGGGGTTGAAAATGATAATCAGCTTGCTATTGTTGTGAATAATCAGATCATAGATCCGAAAGGGATGATTACGGACGGCAAGGCGTATGTGGAATATTCCGTCGTACGGGATTATATCAATGAAAGATTCTACTGGGATCCGAATGAGAATACGTTGCTGTATACATTGCCGAATGGAGTAGTATCTGTTGGCGTGGGAAGCAAGGATTATTCTGTCGGAAAAGAGAAGAACAGCGAAGAGTATGTCATTGTAAAGGCTGAAGGAAGTACAGCTTATATTGCACTTGATTTTGTTAAGCAGTATACGAATATGGATTTTGAAGTATATGACAAGCCGAGTCGTGTAATGGTGAATACCGAGACTGGAAGTGTTGATGTGGCTCAGGTAAAACGTGACACACAGGTACGGTATCAGGGTGGTGTGAAGAGCCCGATTCTTACAGAAGTAAAGAAGAACGACAAGGTACGCGTGATCGAGGACGAAGGTGACTGGAAGAAAGTTCGTACAGAAGATGGATTTATCGGCTATATTGCCAAGAGATCATTGAAGGATGTTACGAAAGAAAAGATTTCCAGAGACTTTAAAGAGCCGGAATATACAAATATTTCCAAAGATTATACGATCAATATGGCCTGGAGTAATGTAACGAATACCGATGCTAACAGCGGTATTCTGCAGTTGATCGCACAGACAAAAGGACTTACTACATTATCACCGACATGGTTCCATGTGGCAGATACAGATGGTGATCTGGAATCTATTGCCAGTACAGAAGTTGTGAACTATGCACATCAGGCTAATATTGAAGTATGGGCGGCAATCCGTGATTTTGACGGAGGCATTAATTCTTATGATGAATCCTATGAACTGCTCAGCCATACGTCAAGCAGAACGAATCTAATTAATCAGCTGATCTCAACAGCATTGTCGACGGGCATTGACGGTATTAATGTAGATTTTGAGAAGATTTCAGAGGAGTGTGGCGAACATTACATTCAGTTTATTCGCGAATTGTCTGTAAAGTGCCGTCAGAATGGACTGGTACTCTCTGTGGATAACTATGTACCACAGGCATATAATCAGCAGTATCACAGAAAAGAGCAGGGTGTATTTGCAGATTATGTAGTCATCATGGGATATGATGAGCATTATGGCGGCTCACCGGAAGCGGGATCTGTGGCATCTTATGATTATGTGAAAAATGGTGTAGAACAGACGATCAAAGAAGTTCCGTCAGAGAAGGTGATCAGTGGTATCCCATTCTTTACGAGAGTGTGGAAAGAGACGCCGAAGACCGATGCGGAACTGGCAAAAGCAAAAGGGACGGATAATGAAGACTATACTATGAATGTAGAAAGTACAGCGTACGGTATGGCAGAAGCACAGACCGTAGTAGAGCAGGCTGGCGTCACTGCTGAATGGGATGATAAGACCAAACAGAATTATGCGACCTGGGAAGCCGACGGAAGTACTTATGAAGTATGGCTGGAAGATGCGGAATCGCTGGCACCTAAGCTGCAGCTTATCAAAGATTACAATCTGGCGGGTTCGGCTGCATGGCGTCTGGGACAGGAGACATCTGATATCTGGGATGTAATCCTTAAGTATGTGAACTGATATCAGAGCTAAGAAAGTAAGGTCTGATATTAACAGGTAAGTGGAAATGAATAGATATCCTCCGAGAGGCATATATTTAATTGATATAAGCCATCGGAGGATATTTTTTTGCGTCAGAAAATAGAATTGGTGATTACAGTATTATTGTTAGCTGGGCTGATATTTGCCAGCAGAAAAGTAAGCAGGTATGCGGCGAGTGACAACGTAAAAGATGTCGCTGGAAATAAAGTGGTTGTGGATGCCGGGCATGGGGGTTCTGATCCCGGAAAGATCGGAATTAATGGATTGGAAGAAAAGGAAGTGAACCTGGCAATCGCGCAATATGTGGAAGAGTTATTGAAAAAGGAAAAAATTGAAGTTGTAATGACCAGAGAAAAGGATGAGATGCTGTCAGAAGATAGTGGAGAAAAAACTAAAATCGGCGATATGAAAATGAGAGTAGAGCGGATTAACAAAGAGAAACCATTGCTGGCGGTCAGCATTCATCAGAACAGCTATCCGCAGGAAGAGATTAAAGGGGCACAGGTGTTTTATTATACGCATTCAGAAGAGGGAAAGAAGGCAGCAGAAGTCATGCAGGAATCTTTGTTGGTACTGGATGATACGAATCGCAGAAAGGCGAAAGCAAATGATACATATTATCTGCTGAAACGAACGGAAAGTCCTACAATTATTGTAGAGTGTGGATTCTTAACCAACACAGAAGAGGCTGGCTTATTAAAGCAGGAGGAGTATCAAAAAAAAGTCGCAGAAGCGATTGTGGCAGGAATAAAGGCTTATATGGAAAAATAAAAAAAAGCGTGTTATACTGAGGGTTAAGAAAGCGAGAGAAACGAATGAAGACAATAATTAAGAAAGTAAATAAAGAACATCCGGAAGCAGATATCATTTGCCAGGCCGGAGATATTTTGAAAAAAGGCGGACTTGTTGCATTTCCGACAGAGACAGTATATGGACTGGGTGCCAATGCGTTGGATGAAGAGGCTGCTATGAAGACTTATGCCGCAAAAGGAAGACCATCGGATAATCCGCTGATCGTGCATATTGCGGATATGAAGGATCTGTCGAAGATTGTGACAGAGATTCCGGAAGCAGCGAAAAAAGTAGCAGAGAAGTACTGGCCGGGGCCGCTTACTATGATATTTCAGAAAAGCGATATAGTTCCACACGGAACGACCGGCGGACTGGATACGGTCGCGGTTCGTATGCCCGATCATCCGATAGCAAGAGATCTCATTTTGGCTGGTGGCGGATACATTTCCGCACCAAGTGCTAATACTTCAGGAAGACCGAGCCCGACGACTGCACAGCATGTGGAAGAAGATCTGACTGGTAAGATTGATATGATCGTGGATGGTGGACCGGTAGATATCGGAGTGGAATCTTCGATTCTGGATGTGACGGTAGATCCACCGATGATTTTGAGACCGGGAGCAATTACCAAAGAAATGTTTGAGAGTGTAGTTGGAACGGTTGCAGTAGATCATACATTGATTAAGCCGGACAGTAAAGAAGTACCAAAAGCTCCGGGCATGAAGTATCGTCATTATGCACCAAAGGCACAGCTTACGGTTGTGGAGGGTGACACAGACGCAGTGGTAAACTATATTAATGAACGGACGGCAGAACATGTAGCAAATGGAATGCGGGCAGGTATTATCGCGACGGCTGAGACGATGGAACAGTATCAGGCAGGTGATATTAAGTGCATTGGAACGAGGGCGGATGAACGCACGATAGCGGCAGGTCTGTTCGGCGTTCTGCGTGAATTTGATTCAGACGGAGTCAATGTGATTTATAGTGAAGCATTTCAGGAAGAAGGCATTGGAAGTGCGATCATGAACCGGCTGTTGAAAGCGGCAGGTCATCAGGTAATTCATGTATAGAGCCTGTATAGAGAAAAAATATAGATAACATAGAGATAACGGAGGTGCGTGATGAGTACAAAAAGAGAAGACTATATCAGCTGGGACGAGTACTTTATGGGAGTTGCCAAGCTGTCGGCCAGTCGTTCGAAAGATCCGAATACGCAGGTGGGATGCTGTATTGTCAGTCAGGATAATAAGATTTTATCTATGGGCTATAATGGATTCCCGATAGGTTGTTCAGATGACATGTTTCCATGGGTCAGGGAAGGGGAAGATGATCTGAAGACTAAGTATTTCTACACGGTGCACAGTGAATTGAATGCAATCCTGAATTATCGTGGTGGAAGCCTGGAAGGCTCGAAATTATATGTATCTCTGTTCCCTTGCAATGAATGTGCCAAGGCAATTATTCAGAGCGGAATTAAAGAGGTCATTTATGACTGCAACAAATACGATGGCAGCAGCAGGGTGCAGGCGTCTATGATGATGTTTGATGCGGCGGGCGTGAAATACCATCAATACCAGAGATCAGGAAGAAAGATTGAGATAGAATTATAAGTAATGATATAGAAAGAATGTGTCTGCGGATGCATTCTTTTTTTTGCATGGGAAGCATATATCTGTAATAAAAACAGAAATGGAGAAGGATATATGTCTGAAAAACGTCCGGGATTTATCGTAAACTTTTTTGTGCGTGCATTTGTCGGTGTATGTATGATTTTCTTTGTAAATGAATTTCTTGCTTATCGGGGAATAAACGTTGCGGTTGGAATGAATCTTTTTAGCTTTTTGACAAGCGGAACCCTTGGAATTCCTGGGGTTGCGTTGCTTTATGGTATTTCTGTATATCATATTTTGTGAAAAATATACAATGTTTACATATTCTTAAAAAAGTGGTGGACTTTTTTGAAAAGTAAGAATATAATACATCTTACAAGTTACATAAACTTGTATCTGAGTTGTTGAATCTAGTTGAAAAATCTGATTATGTTTCGTGATCTGATCAGTTCGGTCAGAAATCAAAACAGAAGTAACTAAAAAAGGGAAAAGTACAGAAGGAGGCAAAGTTTAAGTAGAAATATTTTATGTAAATTAATTAAAGGAGGGAGGATGATGGTGAGTGGAAAAAATTTAGTCATTTGCGATGCGGAAACGGAATATGCTACTCGTCTTGCTGAGTACCTTGGCGGGAAAAGAGATCTGTCATTACAGGTAAAGATATGTGAGAGCCCGGAGCAGGTACTGGCAATGAGGGGGGATACAAAGATTGATATTCTGCTGGCAGATGAAAATATGAAATTCACGGAAGGAGTATTGGATGCAATCCCGGAAGTGATGTATCTGTCGGCCTTTGAGACAAGTGCACCTCCGGATCATAAGCCCCGGATCTACCGTTATCAGTCAGCAGATGCCATCTATACCTGTCTGGTTGATGGATTGACTGCGAGTGGAATGGGAGATCTGTGGGCTGTGAGAAAAAGGAACAGAGGTCAGCTGATCGGATATTATAGTCCGGTACATAGACTGGGACAGACTTCACAGGCGATTAAGAATGGTATACAGCTTGCGAAGAAATCGAATGTTCTGTATCTGAATATGGAACCATATGCCGGAATAGGCGGTCATTTTGCAGACGAAAAGGAAAGGAATCTGTCGATGCTTCTGTATTATGCAAAACAGGAGATTGGCAATCCGGGACTCTTGATAACTACGTTGGTACAGCAGATGTCTGGGATGGATTATATTCCTCCGGTGACGTACCCGGAGGATCTGAAAACAGTGACAACAGAGGAATGGCTATGGTTGCTTCGGGAAATATTGGAACGAAGTATTTACGATGTATTGATTCTGGATATAGGCGACTGTATTCAGGGAATCTTTGACATTTTACAAAGTTGTGACCAGGTCTATATGATGACTTCCGGAGACAGGCTGGCTGTTTCCAAGCTCTGTCAGTACGAGGAAACACTTTGCCGACATGGGTACGGCAGTTTATGGGAAAGGATGATTCGCTGTGACGTCAGAAGAAGCATTAAAAACAAAAATACTGGAGCGGCTGGATCTGTCTCGTGAAGTAGAGGATGAAGAATTACAGGAACTGATATTTTGTGTGCTGGAAGAAGAAAGTGCAGTGGAATATATTCCGTTGGAAGAAAAGGCAAGACTTGGGAAGGAGCTTTTCAATGCGTTTCGCAAGCTGGATTTGCTGCAGGAGTTGATTGAGGATGATGAGATTACAGAGGTTATGATCAATGGAGTGCAGAACATATTTGTAGAAAAGCATGGACGGCTGTATCTGACGGACAGGCATTTTGTATCTCGGGACAAACTGGATGATGTGATTCAGCAGATTGTGGCTGGGACGAACCGCCTGGTAAATGAGGCTTCACCGATCGTAGACACCAGACTTGCTGACGGCTCGCGTGTTAACGTGGTGCTGTATCCAGTGGCGTTGAATGGACCGGTAGTTACGATCCGCAAGTTCCCGAAAGAACAGATTACGATGGACAGGCTGGTAGAATTGGAGGCTCTGAGTGAGGAAGTAGCAGGCGTGCTGAAAAAGCTGGTCGTGTCCGGATATAACATATTTATCAGCGGAGGAACAGGCTCCGGTAAGACGACACTTTTGAATGCACTCTCTCAGTATATCCCAAAGGAAGAACGTATCATTACGATCGAGGATAATGCAGAATTGCAGATACTGGATGTCCCGAATCTTGTGCGGCTGGAAGCCCGGAATGCCAATGTGGAAGGCATTGGTGAGATCACAATTCGTGAGCTGATACGTTCAGCACTTCGTATGCGTCCGAACCGCATCATTGTCGGAGAAGTCCGCGGATCCGAGACCATTGATATGCTGCAGGCGATGTCCACAGGACATAAAGGGAGTTTGAGTACCGGGCATTCGGATAGTCCAAAGGACATGCTCAGACGATTGGAAACGATGGTGCTTATGGGGATGGATGTACCATTGGCAGCTATTCAGAGACAGATTGCATCGGCGATAGATATCATTATCCATATTGGAAGACTTTGGGATAAAAGCAGAAAGCTTCTGGAGATTGTAGAGGTGATGGACTATAACGGGGAAGAAATTGATACAAGGATTTTGTACCAGTTTGAAGAAACAGGCAGAGAAAATGGAAGAATTGCTGGCAAGTGGAAGAAAGTTCAGGATCTTGCAAATACGGAAAAGTTATTTTCGGCAGGATATCAGACACTCTGAATATGCATCAGCATTATTCAAAACTGTGTTACTTCAAATGCTTTTGGCGTATCTGTTCTATGAATCAAAGATTGCATTTATTATTTTGACGCCTGTTGGTGTCTGGTATTTTCTGCATTGGGAAGTGGATAAGATTAATCAGAAACGAAGAGAATTTCAGGAGCAGTTTCGGGAGGCAATACAGTCACTTGCAGCATCGCTTCAAGTAGGATATTCGATTGAAAATGCCATGAAAGAAACAAAAAAGGATCTAAGTATACTTTATAAGGAGGACACGGCCATACAAAGAGAATTTACGCATATGGTTCGCCAGATTTATCTGCAGATTCCGGCAGAACGGATTTTGGAAGAATGGGCAGAGCGTGTAGAGCAGGAGGACGTCAGAAACTTTGTAAATGTATTTGTTATGGCGAGAAGAAGCGGAGGCAATATGATTGGCATTATTCGCAATACAGCCGGACAGATCCGGGACAAGCTGGAGGTAAGAGCTGAAATAGAGACGATGCTTGCAGCACGAAAATACGAATTTAAAGTCATGGCAGTAATTCCATTTGTGATGATTGCTTATATGAAATTCAGTTTTCCGGAATTTATGAAGATACTATATGGGAATCCGACAGGAATAGGAGTGATGACAGCGTGTCTGGCAATATATTTCGGCGCATATTTGCTTGGGGAAAAGATTGTAAATATCGAAGTCTGATGCTGGGAATCGTCATTGGAAGCTGCGTATTGGCAGTGATACTGCTTGTGACGGATCAGAGAGAGGCAACGAAATCGGTGACGAGTATCCCCAGAGAAAGCAGTGGACATGGAAGTATAACAAAGGAACTTCAATTGATAGCAAACGGTATACGTCAGAAAGACAAGGTGAGGATTACGGTTCAGGAAAGGAATTATTCAGATGAAGAACTTCAGAAAGTCTTCGATCAGGAGACAGAAAAACTTGGGGATCGAATCCTTGGACAGAATAAAAATCTGGACAATGTACGGTACGACCTGAATCTGATCAAGGAAATTCCAGACGTTCCTGTTCGTGTGGAGTGGGAGGTAGATCGCTATGATGTGATCAGTGTATATGGCGTTCTGAATGAAGAAAATCTGATGAAAGAACCGGAAGGAGTTCTGGTGAAACTGAAAGCCTGCCTGATATATAAGCAGGATGAGACGAAGCGTGCGATAACTGAAATGGCAGTAAAAATATATCCGTCACTAGATGATAATGATGAGAAAACAGTCTTGCTTGTGACAGAAGAACTGAGAAAACAGGAGGAGTCTTCCAGGCAGAAGCCAGAATTCGAGATTCCGACACAGATAGATGGTAATACGATAGTGCTTCATAATCCTCAGAATCTCCGGGGATGGTATGTGTTAGCGTTAGGACCGATGATATGTATACTGTTGCTGGCATTAGACCGACAGAATCGTCAAAAAGAAGTTCAGGAGACAAAGCAGCAGATGATGTTAGATTATCCGGAGATAACGGATAAACTCACGCTGCTTTTGGGAGCGGGAATCACAGTAAAAAGTGCCTGGCAGAAGATCGTAACTGATTATGAGAAGCAGAAAAATTATCGGGGAATTCGTTTTGCTTATGAAGAAATGGCGAAGACGTGCAACGAGATGCAGAGTGGAGTAACAGAGTTGGAGTCGTACGAACAGTTTGGGAAAAGATGTGGGTTAAAAGCATATCGGAAGTTGGCTGCGTTGCTTACACAGAATCTGCGAAAAGGAAGCAAAGGTTTATCAGAACTGCTTCGGGCAGAAGCCGATCAGGCATTTGAAGAACGTAAAGCTGCTGCGAAGAAAAGAGGCGAAGAGGCAGGAACTAAGCTTTTGCTGCCAATGTTTATGATGCTTTCGATGGTACTTCTGATTGTTATAGTTCCGGCATTTTTATCTATTCAAATGTAAGGACACCCAGATGTAAAGACGATTAGAGGCAAGGAAGCTTGGATGTAAAGAAAGGAGAATACGTATGATAAAGAAACAGTTGTACCGAATGAGATGGAATGGGTTTCAATTAAAAAAGAGGATCACGGACATCCTGTGTGATGAGAAGGGGATCGGTGTAGTGGAAGTTATTCTGATCCTTGTTGTGCTGATCGGTCTGGTAATCATTTTTAAGTCGCAGCTTACCAGTCTTGTAAATACGATATTTGAGAAAATTACCAGTGAAAGTTCCGGCATATAAATCAGAAAAGAAACGTGGTGAGGTAACAGCATTTCTGGCATTAATCTTTGTGCTGCTGGTTGGATTTACCGGAAGCATGATGGAAAGTGCGTCCCTGCAATCTGCCAAAAGTTATCGGAGAGCAGATATGAACTGTGCCATGGAATCCGTATTTGCGGAATATCAGCGGGATATGCTGGAAGAGTTTGATCTGTTTGTGTTGGATGCTTCTTATGAGAGCAGCGATTATAGGGAAGAAAGAATTTTTGACCGGTTGTCTTATTATGGAGCATCCGGCATGGAACAGACAATGAAACGAGTGCAATTGTTGACGGATTATAATGGCGCAGCATTAGAGGATCAGATAGCGAAATATATGAAAAATAAATATGGTCTTAGTTCATTGAATCCTTTCGGTGAGGATGAGGATGTCTGGAAAGATCGAGCAGATGAAGCAGAAGAGTCGGTTAAGATGGAGGATCGTGTAAATGAAGAATTGTCGGGGATTCTGTCGGAGAATGAACAGGAACTTCCGACAGAGAATAACCCACTTCCCAATATGCAGAGGGTTGCATCTACTCCATTGACTGAACTTGTAATGCCAGAGGGAAAAGAAGTGTCTGATGCCAGTGTGACGTCCGATACTTTGGTATCAGGCAGAACTCTTCAGCGCGGATATGGAGATTTCAGTGACAAGGCAAAACAGGAGTCTTTATCGAAGATGCTGTTGGATGAATATCTTTTAGGGCATTTTGATACAGCAGTGGAGGAAGATGGGGCAGATGGCACACTGAAGTATGAAATGGAATATCTGCTTGCCGGGGAGAATAGCGACCGGGAGAATCTGAATGCAGTATTAAAACGGTTATTGATGCTTCGGTTTGCGCCTAATTATGCGTTCCTTCAGCAGGACGCAGCAAAACAGGCGGAAGCACAGAGTCTTGCTCTGACACTATGTAGTCTGATTGCACTTCCGGTGGCAAGTGAAGCGGTAGCACAGGCATTGCTGTTAGCGTGGGCACTTGGGGAAAGTGTTATGGATCTTCGAAGTCTTATGAAAGGTGGGAAAGTGCCTTTAGCAAAAAGTGCGGAGACATGGCAGTTGTCGCTTGCCGGGCTTATGACACTTGGGACTGAGGAAGACCATGGAGAAGGAATGGATGCAGAAGAAGGTCTGGATTATAAGGGCTATCTACGAGGGTTGCTTCTTCTGGAAAATAAAAACAACCTGATCCTTCGGACTGAGGATCTGATAGAACTATGCATGCGTAACGAAAAGGGACTTACGTGGTTTCGTGCAGATCATTGCGTTTACAGGATGGAAGTGACTTCGACGGTGCGACTTCGAAGAGGAATCACTTATACATTTAACACTTATTATACTTATCAATAGCTGAAAGGCAGAAGGATGTCCTTTGGGATATAGTAACAATCTTTTTTGCATATATAGAAAGGAGATGCTCTCTATGATGCCTCCCTCAAGGCATATGATGAATTACTCTGTGAATCCCTCGTATCACAATACAAAAACAAATGAACAAACTGAAAACCAGAGGACATCCTTCTGCCTTTTGGCAACAAAAGGATCTATTACAATAGAGGCGGCATTTGCAATTCCATTGTTTTTTCTGGCAGTTTTAGCTCTTTTTTACATGATGGAAGTAATGTCCATACGCACCAGTGTGCGCAATGGAATGCAATATGCGGCAAAACGCGCGGCAGAAGACTGCTATCTGACACAGATGGTCTCACCGTCCGCATTGGAGACAGATATTGTCAGGGCAATTGGCAGTGAACGATTGGAACGAAGCATTGTTGTAAATGGAAGCAGTGGAATCAGCTGTCAGAATTCACGTATGTCGATGTTGACAGGCATTCTGGAAATGGAAGTGACTTATCAGGTGAAACTTCCGATACCTGTATTTGCAGCAAAGTCGGTTCACATGAAAGAAACTATGCGTATGAAAGGATGGAATGGTTATCAGTCGGCATTCTGGGATAAAGAGGACAATGAGACCGTGTACATTACGGAGACAGGCATGGTATACCATCGGGATTATCATTGTAATTATTTGGAACTATCTATTCGAACAGTCAATGCAGGAACAGTGGATGACCTGCGTAACAATGATCAGGAAAAATATTATCCCTGCGATAAATGTGTGCATGGAAGTGCAGCTTCGCAGGTATATCTGACAGACTATGGCAATCGTTATCATAATTCATTAAGCTGCAGTGGACTTAAACGAACGGTATATGCGATTCCTGTATCAGAAGCAGTAGGGAAAGGAGCATGTACAAAATGCAGCAAATAAATATATATCTGATGGAATGCGGCTGGTTCCAGGTTGTTGGCAGAATGATGGTATGTCTGGCATTAGTATTCATGGCTTATAAAGATATGCGGGAGCATAAAGTAGCTGTGATTGCGCTTATAGTCTGTGGCTTGATAACCGGAATTGAGAGTAGTATAGCTGTGGTTACCGGGGGCTCCGGAGCATGGAAATCATATCTGGCAGGTCTGGTGATCGGATCACTTTTTATCGTAATCAGTAAAGCAACACGAGAAGGACTGGGATATGGAGACAGCTGGTTGATGTGTATTCTGGGAGGGTATCTGGGAATCTGGAATATGCCTGAACTGTTAGTGGTGACCTGGATGTTAACTGCAGTGGCAGCAGGGATTATACTGGCGCGAAGTCGATTCAAAAAGCGAACGTCAATGCCTCTGGTTCCGCTTATTACAGTTGGATATATAGCCGTATGGCTGTCGGAGATAATGATGGCTACAAATGCATAAGAAAATGAGGTATGGATGAAAAGAAATTATAAAATATACAAAGATGAAGGAAAACTTGCAAAAATTAGAACAATAGAATTGAATGGAATGTTTACAGTAGAAATGGCATATATTGTGCCTTTTATATTAATGGTATTTTTCCTGAGCATTATGGGAATATTTTATTATCATGATAAGGCACTTACAGCAGCGGCTGCACACGAAACGGCAGCAATTGCCGGAACAAAGGCCAGAGAAAAGGATGAAGTAACAGAAACTATAGTGTCAACAATTTTTGAAGAACGGATCAGGGGGAAATGTATTGTATTTGGCAATCCAAGTGTAAATGTAAAAGTTAACAAAGACCAGATTACAGTTACAGCGGATGCAACAAAAGGTCGTATGAAGCTTTCGGCTGAGGAGTCTTCATGCATTACAAAACCAGAAGAAAAGATAAGAAGTTATCGAAAATTAGGATTGAAAAGATACTAGAAAGAAGGAACAAATGGAAATACATACAGAAGTAAAGAGCGAGTTGAATAAAACATTGTTGCGCATTTGTGTTCCGGTCATTACTGAAGCAGATTATCAGATACGGATGCTGCAGATGAATCAGATAAAAGGAGTGCTGCCTGTTGCTATACGTGGTGAGGGAGAAATGACCGTATACGAATATGAAATTACGGGGCTGATATCAATGAAAAATAAATATCGGCAGGACAAGATTACTAAAGAAGAGATGAAAAAGTTTCTATCAAAAATGCAGGAAACAATTTGGGATGTAGAACGTTATTTACTGAACTCAAATAGAATCCTGCTGGAACCGGAAATGATTTTTGAAAAGAACGGTGAATTTTGCTTTTGCTATATGCCACAGTATGATGGTACGATTCGGGAAAGCTTTCATAAGCTAATGGAATATTTTGTACAATGGACTGATTATCAGGATATAGCCAGTGTCCAGACTGCGTTTTTGCTTCATAAAGAAACAATGAGAGAAAATTACAGTCTTACAGGAATTATAGAAAGTCTGGGCGAATTAGAAGAAAAGGATAGAAATATAAAAGTTGACAAAGCAATTACTAAAGTACAAACGGAGCTATGGGATACAAAAGAGGACGATGTGTATCAGGAAAGTACACACACATATGACACAGAAGAACATGACTGGATCACAAGGCAGGAGATGGGCAGTAAAATTATGAAAGAGACGGATAATCTCTGGAATCCGGTTAAGAAATTTTTAAATCGCCATAAGCGGCCGAGATGGGGGGACTGGGACGGAATCTATATTGATGAAGAGGAATTATGATGTTATACTGATATCATAGAATTACAATAT
>ERZ1034901.1757-NODE-1757-length-14657-cov-17.434050_pt1 | contig 14657 bp, 12 predicted proteins | sample MGYA00520628_ERZ1034901 | MGnify/ENA primary metagenome ERZ1034901 (study PRJEB33766, sample SAMN09781783) | gut metagenome | biome: gut microbiome | host: Homo sapiens | place: Madagascar | study: EMG produced TPA metagenomics assembly of the PRJNA485056 data... | reverse complement strand
AGCTGATCCAGGGGTTGTTGTGGCAGAAGATGCCCGCGTTCTCCTTGTAGCCCGGAGGATAACTGGAAATTTCGCCCAGGTTCAGCTGGTAACTGGTGTAGGCGGGCTGGTGCAGCACCACGCCGTACTTGGTGTCCAGCCGTTCCTCCACGCTCCTAAGGGCAGCGGCGGCCTGGCCGGTCTCTTTGCCGATGCCCGCCATGACGCACATGCCCTGGGGCTCGATGAAGATCTGGCCCTCGGTACACTCCTTGCTGCCCACCGGCTTGCCAAAGGCGTCGTAGGCGCGGCGGAACCACGCGCCGTCCCAGCCTGCGGTGAGGGTGGCCTGCTCCACCGCGTCGATGCTCTTGCGGGCCGCGGCGGCCTCGTCGGTGAGGTGCAGGTGATCGCACAGTTCGGCGTACTCATGGCCGTACTTGACGAACATGCCCGCGATGAACACGCTCTCGGCCACGGGGCCCTCGCTGGGGCCGGTGATCTGGAAGCTCTCGCCCGGGTGCTCCGAGAAGCAGTTCAGGTTCAGGCAGTCGTTCCAGTCGGCGCGGCCGATGAGGGGCAGGCCGTGGGGGCCCAGGTGGGTGCAGGTGAAGTTGAAGCTGCGGCGCAGGTGCTCCAGCAGGGGCTGCGCCTTGCTTTCGTCGTTGTCAAAGGGCACCTGCTCGTCCAGAATGGACCAGTCGCCGGTCTCGCGCAGGTAGGCGGCGGTGCCCGCAATGAGCCACAGCGGGTCATCGTTGAAGCCGGTGCCGATGTCGCGGTTGCCCTTCTTGGTCAGGGGCTGGTACTGGTGGTAGGCGCTGCCGTCCTCAAACTGGGTGGCGGCGATGTCCAGGATGCGCTCCCGGGCGCGGGAGGGGATGATGTGCACGAAGCCCAGCAGGTCCTGACAGCTGTCGCGGAAGCCCATGCCGCGGCCGGTGCCGCTCTCAAAGTAGCTGGCGGAGCGGCTCATGTTGAAGGTGACCATGCACTGGTACTGGTGCCAGATGTTCACCATGCGGTCCAGCTTTTCCTCGCTGGATTCCAGGTGGTAGGTGGAGAGCAGTGCTTCCCAATGGTCGGCCAGGGCTTTGCGGGCGGCATCCACCTGGGCGCTGGTGGCGTAGCGGCTGATCATGGCGTGGGCACGCGCTTTATTGATGACGCCCGGGGCGGTGAACTTCTCGTCCTGGGGGTTCTCGATGTAGCCGAGACCGAACAAAATCTTCTTTTCCTCGCCCGGGGCCAGGGTGACGTGGATGTGCAGCGCGCCCACCGGGGCCCACCCGTGGGCGATGGAGCCGGAGCAGTGCCCGGCGCGGACGGCCTCGGGGTCTGCCGGGCCGCCGTACACCCCGCAGAATGCGTCGCGGGTGGTGTCGAAGCTGGTGACCGGCGTGTCGGACCAGAACACCGCGTAGTGGTCGCGGCGTTCGCGGTACTCGGTCTTGTGGTAGATGACGCCGGGCTCCACCTCCACTTCGCCGGTGGAGAAGTTGCGCTGGAAGTTGGAGCTGTCGTCGATGGCGTCCCACAGGCAGAACTCCACATAGCCGAAGACGTCCAGCTTCTTCACGGCGTCGGTGTGGTTCTGCAGGGTCAGGCGGTCCAGCTCGCAGGCGTCGCCTTTGGGTACGAACAGCTCCTGCGCAGCGGCCACGCCGTTCTTCTCGCCCTCGATCACGGTGTAGCCCAGGCCGTGGCGGCAGGTGTAGCGGTCCAGCGGGGTCTTGGTGGGCTGCCAGCCGGGGTTCCAGACGGTATCGCCGTCCTTGATGTAGATGTGGTGGCCGTCCATGTCCAGCGGGGAGCTGTTGTAGCGGTAGCGGGTCAGGCGGCGCATCCGGGCGTCGCGGTAGAAGCTGTAGCCGCCCGCTGTGTTGGAGACAAGGCTGAAGAAATCCTCGCTGCCCAGGTAGTTGATCCAGGGCAGGGGCGTGCGCGGGGTGGTGATGACGTATTCCTTGTGTTCATCATCGAAGTGACCGAATCTCATAAATGCTTCCTCCTTGTACAGCTGCCGGGAAGGCCCGGCTGCTTCGCGTTTGCGAAAACGATTAAGCATGACGGCGGGAGCATTCTCTTTGCTTTTAGAATAGCCGAACCGCGCACAAAATGCAAGAGCTTTTGCGAAAAAACTTTGGAAAGATTTTTTCACAAAACGGGCGTGGATGCACGGTTTTTGCGGAAACTTTTTCCGGCGGGCCCGTCAGGGCAGAGCGGCGCGCAGCAAAACGAAGGGGCCGGAAGCCCATTTAAAAGTAATATTAGATGGGACGAAAACGACAGCGAAAAAAGTTTCGATTTTAACCGAAATGTAACGAAAACCATTCGAGATGCACAATTCCGGCCCGCCGGAACCGAACAAAACGCCAAAAGTGATGCTAAAAGCCCAAAACTTTTGCGTTTGCGCTTGATTTTTCATGCAGAGTGCGCTATCATGAACTTGCGAAAACGATTAAGGACATGACGAAGAACATCCCCCCGCGAAACCGTTCTTCGGGAAGGAGGCGAGCAGGCGATGCCATCCCTGAAAGATCTGGCAAAGGAATGCGGCGTGTCGGTGGCAACGGTCAGCAAGGCACTGAACGACCAGCCGGATATCTCGCCTGCCACACGGGAGCGGGTACGCGCCGCAGCGCACCGCATGGGCTACCTGCCCAACGCCGCCGCCCGCGCCCTGAAGACCAACCGAACTTACAACCTGGGCGTTCTGTTCGTGGACGAACGGCAGAGCGGCCTGACCCACGAATACTTCTCCGCCGTGCTGGACAGCTTCAAGGTGGAAGCGGAAAAGCGCGGCTACGACATCACCTTCATCAACCACAGCGGCAAGAGCATGAGCTACCTCGAACATTGCCGCTACCGCAATGTGGACGGCGTGGTGATCGCCTGCGTGAACTTCTACGACCCGCAGGTGGTGGAGCTGGTGAACAGCGAGGTGCCGGTGGTGACCATCGACCATGTGTTCAACAACCGCATGGCGGTGCTCTCCGACAACGTCGCCGGTCTGAAAGCTCTGGTGCGGCAGGCATGGGCCTGCGGCCACCGGCGCATCGCCTTCATCCACGGCGAAAAGACCGCCGTCACCGAGAACCGTCTGGCGGGCTTCTATCAGGTGTGCGAGGAGTTGGGCCTGCAGGTGCCGGAGGAGTACGTCCGCAGCGGCGTCTACCACGACGCAGACCGCTGCGCCGCCGAGACCCGGGCCCTGCTGGAACTGCACGAGCCGCCCACCTGCATCATCTTCCCCGACGACTTCTCCGCTCTGGGCGGCTACAACGCCATCAGCGAGAAAGGCCTTTCCATCCCGGAGGACATCTCGGTGATGGGCTACGACGGCATCTACCTCTCCCGGGTGGTCAAGCCCCAGCTGGTGACCTACCAGCAGAACACCGCGGCTTTGGGCCGCACCGCAGCCGAAAAGCTCATTGAGCTGATCGAACACCCCCGCGTGACGCTGCCCGAACAGATCCGCGTTTCCGGCAGGCTGCTGGACGGTGGCTCGGTGCGCGGGCTGTGAAACACAATTTGTCTCCGAAGGCTCCTGTGCAAAGGGCCTTTTCTGAAGAAGAAAGTTGATAATGGAAAACCATGAAGGAGGTTTACCCTTATGAAAAAGATCTCTCGCCGTAATTTCCTGCTCGCTTCCGGTGCCGTGACCATTGGTGCAGCCCTGGCTGCCTGCGGCGGCAGTTCCGCCTCCACCAGCACCGCTTCCTCGGCCGCTGCTTCTTCTGCCGCTTCCGAAGCCCCCGCCGCACAGGGCAAGGTGCTGAACATCTGGTGCTGGAACGATGAGTTCCAGAGCCGCTTCAACGCCTACTACCCCGAGGTCTCCGAGGTGGCCGAGGATAAGTCCACCACCACCCTGAAGGACGGCACCACCGTCAAGTGGACCATCAACCCCAACGATAACAACAACTACCAGAACAAGCTGGACGAAGCCCTGCTGAGCCAGGACAGCGCCGCCGATGATGACAAGATCGACATCTTCCTGATCGAGGCCGACTACGCCCTGAAGTATGTGGACTCCGACTATGCGCTGGACGTGAAGGCAGACATCGGCCTGACCGACGACGACCTGGCACAGCAGTATCAGTACACCAAGGACATCGTCACCGTGGACGGCAGCCAGCGCGGCACCACATGGCAGGCCACCCCCGGTCTGTTCGCTTACCGCCGCAGCATCGCCAAGGATGTGCTGGGCACCGACGACCCCACCGAAGTGCAGAGCTACCTGTCCGACTGGGATAAGTTCAACGATGTGGCTGCCCAGGCCTACGCCAAGGGCTACAAGATGCTCTCCGGCTTCGACGATTCCTTCCGCACCTTCTCCAACAACATCAGCGCTCCCTGGGTGGACGGCACCACCATCAACGTGGACCCCAACATGATGAAGTGGGTGGACCAGACCAAGGAGTACACCGACAAGGGCTACAACAACAAGTCCAGCCTGTGGGACAGCCAGTGGGCTGCCGACCAGGGCCCCACCGGCAAGGTGTTCGGCTTCTTCTACTCCACCTGGGGCATCAACTTCACCCTGCTGGGCAACTCTCTGGAAACGCCGGTGGCAGAGGGCGAGACCCCGCAGGTGGGCAACGGCATCTACGGCGACTACGCTGTGTGCGAAGGCCCTCAGCCCTACTACTGGGGCGGCACCTGGATCTGCGGCGCAGCCGGCAGCGACAACCTTGAGACCATCAAGGACGTTATGCTGAAGCTGACCTGCGATGAAGCCATCATGAAGCAGATCACCATGGATACGCAGGACTACACCAACAACAAGAAGGCCATGAACGAGATCGCAACCAGCGATTACAAGTCCGACTTCCTCGGCGGTCAGAACCACATCGCTCTGTTTGCAGAGGCTGCAGACAAGATCGACATGTCCAACGCGGGCCCCTACGATCAGGGCATCACCGAGAGCTTCCAGGCCGCATTCAAGGATTACTTCACCGGCAACGTGGACGAAGACACCGCCAAGGCAAACTTCCAGACCGCCATCCAGGAGAAGTACCCCGAGCTGACCGACGTGGTCTGGCCCGCATAACGGCTTCCGACGTTTGACTGAAAACTGAATCAAAAGGGGCGGGCGGCACATCTCGCCCGCCCCTTTTCTTTGGGAGGCGATCCTTATGGGAGAAAAGAAAAAGAAAGGGTCGATCAGCTACGCGAAGTGGGGCTACATCTTCATTGCGCCGTTCTTCATCATCTTCGCGGTATTTCAGCTGATCCCCCTGGCATCCACCATCTACTACAGCTTCTTTGAATATTACCGCAGCGGCCTGAAGGTCATCGGCCCGAACTTCGTGGGCCTGAAGAACTACATCACCCTGTTCGCCACCGATCTGCCCAAGTATTTCGGCAACACGCTGATCTTGTGGATCATCGGCTTCATCCCGCAGATCGCCGTCTCGCTGCTGCTGGCGGCCTGGTTCACCGACCTGCGGCTCAAGCTCAAGGGCCAGACCTTCTTCAAGACGGTCATCTACATGCCCAACCTGATCATGGCGTCCGCCTTTGCCATGCTGTTCTTCGCGCTGTTCTCGGACAACGGCCCGGTGAACTCGGTGCTGCTGAGCATGGGCATCCTGGACGAGCCCTTCAGCTTCATGAACTCGGTGTGGGGCAACCGCGGCCTTGTGGGCCTGATGAACTTCCTCATGTGGTTCGGCAACACCACCATCATGCTGATGGCTGCCATCATGGGTGTGGACCCCACCCTGTATGAGGCCGCCGAGCTGGACGGCTGCACCCCGAACCAGATGTTCTGGAAGATCACCATCCCGCTCATCCGGCCCATCCTCGTTTACGTCATGATCACCTCCATGATTGGCGGCCTGCAGATGTTCGATGTGCCGCAGATTTTGACCAACGGCAAGGGCGGCCCCAACCGCACCTCCACCACCATGATCATGTACCTGAACAACCATCTGTTCAGCAAGAACTACGGCATGGCGGGTGCTGTGTCCGTGGTGCTGTTCCTCGTGTGCGCCGTGCTGTGCGTGGTGGTCTACTTCTCCCTGACGAAGGAAGACGACGGCCTGACCCGCGCCCAGCGCAAAGAGCTGAAAGCGGCCAGAAAAGCAGCTGCCAAGGCAGCAAAAGGAGGGAACTGATATGGCACACGCTCCTAAATCTCAGTCTGAAAAAGCTACGCTGGCGGCACGCCGTGCATGGTGCTATCTGGTGCTGGTGGTCATCAGCTTTCTGTGCCTGTTCTTCTTCTACGTGCTGGTGATCAACTCCACCCGCAACCACTTCGAGATCCAGAAAGGCTTCTCGCTGCTGCCGGGCGGCGCGTTCGTCACCAACCTGAAGAACGTGCTGGCCGACGCCAACATCCCGGTGCTCACCGGCATCCGCAACAGCCTGATCGTGTCCGCCTTCTCGGCGGCGTTCAGCGTCTACTTCTCGGCCCTGACGGCCTACGGCATCTACGCCTATAACTTCAAGTTCAAGAAGGCCGCCTTTGCCATCATCCTGCTCATCATGACCATGCCCACGCAGGTGTCGGCCCTGGGTTTCCTGCAGCTGATCACCAAGATGGGCCTGAAGAACAGCTTCATCCCGCTGATCGTGCCCAGCATCGCAGCGCCCACCGTCTTCTTCTTCATGAAGCAGTACCTGAATGCGTCCCTGCCCATGGAGATCGTGGAAGCGGCCCGCATTGACGGCGCAGGCGAGTTCTACACCTTTAATAAGATTGTGCTGCCCATCATGAAACCGGCCCTGGCCGTGCAGGCCATCTTCTCCTTCGTGGCCAGCTGGAACAACTACTTCATCCCCGCGCTGGTGCTGGACAGTGCCGACAAAAAGACCCTGCCCATCCTCATCGCGCAGCTGCGCAGCGCAGACTTCCTGAAGTTTGATATGGGCAAGGTGTACATGATGGTGGCCATCGCCATCCTGCCCGTCATCGTCGTGTACCTGCTGCTGTCGAAATTCATCGTCCGCGGCGTGGCACTGGGTGGTGTCAAAGGCTAATGTGATTCAAACGAAAAAGGGAACGGCGAAAGCCGTTCCCTTTTTGTTTAAATCAATATTCCCTCGCAATGGTCCATCTCGTGCTGGATGATCTGCGCCGTCCAGCCGGTGAAGGTCTTGATGCGCGGCTTGCCCTCCGCCGTCTGGTACTGCACCTTGATGCTCTGCCAGCGCTTCGCTTTGCGCACGCCTTCCAGCGAGAGGCAGCCCTCCTCGGCTTCATAGGGCCCGGATCTTTTCAGGATGACCGGGTTGAACAGCACCAGATATCCGTCCTCGGATTCCACCGCGATGATGCACTTTGCCTCGCCGATCATGTTCGCCGCCATGCCCACGCACCTGTCCGCATGGGCGGTGAGGGTCTCCAGCAGGTCGCGGGCAATGGGCGCGTCCTCCGGCGTGGCAGGCGCGGACTTCTGTGCCAGAAACAGCGGGTCGCGGTTGATGGGTCGAATCATAAAAGATACCTCACTTTTTCAACAAAATGCCAATGATAAATCCCGCCGCTGCGGGCAGTACCCAGCCGAAGCCCAGCCCGGCCAGGGGCAGGGCGTTTGCAAGGGCCGACAGCGGGCCCAGGGGCAGGGCGGCGGCGATGCTCTGCACGGCGGTGCAGCCCACGCACAGCGGGTAGACCGCCCGGCGGCGCTCCAGCCCCGGCAGGAAGAAAAGGGTAATCAGCACGATGGCTGCGGGGTAGATGGCGTTCAGCACCGGGGTGGACAGCCGGATGATGCCCGCCAGCCCCAGGTTCGAGATGAGCATGCTGGCCGCCGCGAAAAAGGCCGCGATGGCCGGGTAGGGGATGCGGGGCAGCAGCCGGTGGAAGTACTGCCCCACGCAGGCGATGAGCCCCACGCAGGTGTTGAAGCAGGCAATGACGAAGATGGCCGCGACGAGCACCAGCCCCGCCCGGCCGAACAGGTCCTGCGCCAGGGCGGTGAGCACCTCGGCACCGGTGGCAAGGCCCGGGTGCACCGCACCGGTCTGAGCACCGGCGTGGCCCAGCATGGTGTAGACGGCCAGCAGCAGCCCGCCCGCGATGAACCCGGCGCGGATGGTGCCCCGCTCCACGGCCGGGCCTTCGGTGATGCCCCGGGCCCGGATGTTCAGCGCGATCACCGCCCCGAAGTTCAGCCCGGCCAGGGTGTCCATGGTCTGGTAGCCGTACAGGATGCCCTGGGCGGCGGGCAGGGAAGCGTATTCCGCGCTGGGCGCGGCATAGTGGGCCGTCAGCGGGTGGGCAAGGCACCCGGCGAACAGCACCACGATCAGCCCGATCAGGCAGGGGCAGAGGATGCGGCCCAGCAGGTCGGTGAGTTTGTCCGGGTGCAGGGCCACGCAGAAGGCTGCCGTGAAGAACAACACCGAGTAGACCAGCTGCAGCCCGGCTCCGCCGCCCACCAGCGGCACCAGCATCTGGAACGAGGTGCTGGCCGTGCGCGGGATGGCAAGGCAGGGCCCGATGGAGAGATACACCAGCACGGTGAACACCGGCGCAAAGAGCGGGTGCACCCGGCTGGCCAGTTTGTCCAGGCCCCCGGCCCTCGCCACGGCCACGACGCCCGCGATGGGCAGGCCGATGGCGCTGACCGAAAGCCCCGCGAAGGCGGGCCACAGGTTCGCCCCGGCCTGCGCGCCCAGGTGCGGCGGGAAGATTAGGTTGCCCGCCCCGAAGAACATGGAAAACAACGTGAACCCGACCAATAACAGGTTCCTGCCGGAAAGTTTCTGCTGCATGTGCACCCCTCGTTTCTGCTCCGCAGCGCGCGGCACTGCGGTGGATACTTTCCAGTGTATCGTTTTACGGCTTTCATGTCAAGGAAAGAAAACGTGAAGAAATGTAATGACGGGCATGACGCCTGCTGATGGGCGGTGATGCAGCGGTCATTGGCTTTTGCGGCGCGGGGTGTTATACTTATTTATAATAGGAATAGGTGCAAAATCGTTGCGGGCAGCGCGAAACTATGCTACAATAAAAAAGCCACCCCGGTTGGGGTGGTGGATAGGTGCTGCCTGCATCACAGGTGGTCATGCTCTCTCCGGCAAGCGTCGGGGGATGTGAATTATTGTTAAGGAACACGGGCCCTGGCCCCAACGGCATTTCTTCTGCCACTGGCATTGGAGTGCCGCTGCCCCCGTTCGCAAACGCGAAAGGGGGGATGCTTCATGGTGTGGAACGATGTTATGCAGCTGCTTCTCGTCATCGGCGGGACGGTCGGCCTTACATTCAAAATCTCATGGGCAATCTTTCAGGAGATCCATAACAATAAGAAATGACCGCCCACAGTCTTCCAAACGCTGAGCGGTCATTCTTATTGACTATCTAGCTGAGGGGAGCTGACCATTGCGGGCAGCACCTTTTCTGTTTGTAGTATAGTGTTTTTTTGCAGGGATGTCAAGAGGGGTTCTATGACGGGAAAGGGTTCGAAACAGTTTTTCCGCCGCGCGGGTGCGGTGGTGTTCTGGCTGGCGGTGTGGCAGTGCGCCGCCATGGCCATTGGGCAGGAGGTGTTCCTGGTGTCGCCGGTGCAGGCGCTGCGCACCCTGCTGGAGCTGCTGCCGCAGGCGGCGTTCTGGCGGCGGGTGGGCTTCAGCTCCGGGCGCATCCTGCTGGGCTTCGGGCTGGGCGCGGCGGCGGGCACCCTGCTGGCCGCTGCCGCAGAGCTTTCCCCCCTGGCCGACACCCTGCTGGCCCCGGTGATGCAGCTGGTGAAGGCCACGCCGGTGGCAAGCTTCATCATTCTGGCGCTGGTGTGGGTGCGGGGGTCGTCGCTTTCGGTGCTCATCAGCTTTCTCATGGTGCTGCCGGTGCTCTGCGGCGCGGTGCGCACCGGCATCCGCGGCGCGGACGTGCAGCTGCGGGAGATGGCGCGGGTGTTCCGGCTGCCGCTTGGCCGCCGCCTGCGGGCCATCTGGCTGCCTGCGGTGCTCCCGGCCTTCCGGCAGGGGTGCAGCGTGGCGCTGGGCATCTGCTGGAAAAGCGGCATCGCGGCCGAGGTGATCGGCCTGCCCAACGGCTCCATCGGCGACGCGCTCTACCGGGCCAAGATCACCCTTTCCACCGGGGAATTGTTCGCCTGGACCTTTGTCATCATCCTGCTGAGCACGGGGTTCGAAAAGCTGTTCCTGGCTCTGCTGGACCGGGCCGCAAAGGCTGTGACGGGGGAGGTGCCATCATGCTGAAGATCGACGGGCTGGAAAAGCGCTTCGGTGAGAAGGTGCTGTTCCGGGGCCTGTGCCTGGCCGTGGACGGTCCGGCGGTGCTGTGGGCCCCCAGCGGCTGGGGCAAGACCACCCTGCTGCGCATCCTCATGGGGCTGGAAGCGCCCACCGCAGGCGCGGTGCAGGGCGCGGGCCGGGTGAGCGCCGTGTTCCAGGAAGACCGCCTGTGCCCGCAGCTCACTGCGCTGCAGAACGTGCTGCTGGTGCTGCCCGGGGCGGGGGAACGGTATGCCCCGGCCGTCACGGCGGATTTCGCACGCCTTGGCATGGACGCCGCCGCCCTGGCCCTGCCTGCGGCAAAGCTTTCCGGCGGGCAGAAGCGCCGCACGGCCCTGCTGCGGGCGCTGTGGGCCGAGGGCGACACTCTGCTTTTGGACGAGCCCTTCACCGGCATGGACCCGCAGACGCTGGCGGCGGCTGCCGCCCTTTTGCAGGAGCGCTGCGCGGGCAGGCCCACCCTGCTTGCCACCCACGACCGTGCCGCCATCGCCGCCTTGGGCTGGCCGGTGATCGAGCTGGAGAAACAGTAAAGGAAAGAGCAATGGACATGCGTCCATTGCTCTTTCCTTTTTACAGCCAGTTTCACAGCAGCTGTGCCAGGATGCTGTTCTGCACGATGAGTCCGGCCGGAGTGAGGGTGAGGGTGCGGCCGTCGAATTCGGCATAGCCTGCCTTCACGCAGTTTTGCACAAAGGCCAGCTGGGCGGTGGAAAACTCTTTACCGTAGAGCCGCTTGTAGGCGTCCAGCGAGAGGCCTTTGCGCAGCCGCAGCTGCAAAATGAGGTAGTCCTCGGCCCCACAGCTGCCGTCCATCACCGGGGCGGCTTCGTCGCGCAGGAAGGCGGCGGTGTCCGGCGGGTAATAGAACCGTTTGCCGCCCATGCAGGAGTGGGCCGCCGGGCCAAGGCCCAGGTAGTCGCCGCAGTCCCAGTAGATGAGGTTGTGGCGGCCCTCGAAGCCCGGCTTTGCGAAGTTGGAAATTTCATACTGTTTATAGCCGTGGTGCTCCAGCTGCTCCACCGCGTAGAGGTAGAAGTCGGCGGCTTCGTCGCCGGTGGGCAGGCCCTCCGGCGGGTGTTTGCCGAAGGCAGAGTCCGGCTCGATCTTTAAAAGGTAAGCGGAAATGTGGGTGGCCCCGCCGCCCTCGATCAGCTCCAGGGTCTCGTCGAACTCGGTCTGGGTGTAATGGGGTAGTGCCAGCATGATGTCGCCGCTGATGTTCTCAAACCCCGCCTGCCGCGCCATGGCAAAGGCGGCCCGGGCCTGTTTGGCCGTGTGGGGGCGGCCCAGGGTGCGCAGCTGGGTGTCCCGGGCGGACTGCACCCCGAAGGAGATGCGGTCCACCCCCGCCGCCCGGAAGCCCGCAAGGCTCTCGGCGGTGACGGTCTCAGGGTTCGCTTCCAGCGTGATCTCGGCCCCGGGCACCGGCGCGGCGGCTTCGATGAGCCGCGCTGCCTGTGCCGGAGTGAGCAGGCTGGGCGTGCCGCCGCCGAAATAGACCGTATCCGGCCGCAGGGGTGCGCCCGGCGCAAAGCGGGAAAGCTCCCGCAGCAGGGCGTCCACATAGGCGTCCGGCACGCCGCGCTCGCCGGGGCGGGAGTAGAAATCGCAGTAGCGGCATTTGGAGAAACAATAGGGGATGTGCAGGTAAAGCCCCAGGGACATACAAAATCACAGCCTTTTTCATGAAACGTTCATTTCTATGCAGTATACTATATTCTGTAGACCGGAGCAAGAGCGAAAGCGACGCCCTCTCAGTCAAACCCTTCGGGTTTGCCAGCTCTCCCAGAGGGAGAGCCAAGGGCGTAACGGGAGCGCTTCTTGCCTCTCCCTTTGGGAGAGGTGTCACCGCAGGTGACGGAGAGGGCGTTGGCAGCTGCGCCCGGGAAACGGCATCCGTCCGGGGGTGCCCCTCATCAGTCACCTTCGGTGACAGCTTTCCCCGAGGGGGAAGCCTTAAAAAATAGACTGGAGGAATTCCACGATGGATTACAACAACTACAATCGCGGCTACACCGAGCCCACCATGACTTCGGCTGACTATATGACCCGCACCTACCGCTGGATGGCGTGCGGCCTGCTCATCACCTTTGCGGCCGCGTTCGTCACGGCCACCACCCCGCTGATCTATGTGGTGGATTCGCTTTACCTGCTGTTCACCATCGCCGAGCTGGCGCTGGTGTTCATGCTCAGCAGCCGGGTGCAGAACATGTCGGTGGGCGGCGCACGGGCCACCTTCTTCGGCTACGCAGTGCTCAACGGCATGGTGCTGAGCTACTACTTCCTGCTGTTTGACGTGAGCACCCTGGTGCTGGCCTTCCTGGCCACGGCGCTCTACTTCGGGCTGATGGCCGTCTACGGCACCACCACCCACAAAGACCTCTCCGGCTGGGGCCCGAAGCTGATGCTGGGCCTCATCGCCCTGCTGGCCACCGGCTTCGTCGGGATGCTGTTCGGCATGGGCTTCGGTGCCACGGTGCTGTACAGCGGCATCGGCCTGGTGGTGTTCATGCTGCTCACCGCCTACGACACCCAGAAGCTGAGCCAGATGTACGCCTACTACGCCTACGACAGCGAGCTGGCCGAGAAGGCTTCCATCTACGGCGCACTGACCCTGTACCTGGACTTCATCAACATCTTCCTGTATGTGGTGCGTCTGCTGGGCATGAACAACCGCCGCCGCAGCTGATCTTTTCCCCGCGATGCAAATCCCCGCGATGCAAAAGGCGCTCTCCCCGCGAAGGGAGGGTGCCTTTTTTGCTGCGCAGCCCGCCCGGCAGGGCAGGGGCGCGGGCGGTGTTTTGCGCCCGGCCGGAAGCAACAGATAAAACAAAAAAGCAGCCTCTGCTGAAGCTGCCATTTTTGGTGCAGGAATGCAATCCAAATCCGAACCATTTCCCTCAGATACAACTTCTGTCGCTTCTCCAAAAGTCACGGTCTGTGTGCCTTCTTTATAGTTGAAGGTAATGAGAACCTTATCATCATACAGATAAATCGCATTGATGAAGGTATCCACCAGTGCCTGCCGCTGGTCTTTCAGGCTCATATCCAGCTTACGGAACCGCAGCAGCCAAAAGCGGATGAACTCCTCCGTGACCTTGGGCTTTGCCAGCTTTTCTTCCGCAATGCGGGCTTCAAGCTCACGCTTGGTTTCTTCGAGCTGCTCCAGCCGCCCCTTGGTGGAACTGGTCAGGATGCCCGCCTGAATCGCATTGAGCATATTCTGGATACCCGATTCCGCATCCCGGAGCTGCTTCTCATAAAGGGGAATGTTGGTGTTCTCCTTGTTTTGCAGTTCCATCACCTTGGCGATAATGGATTCCATAGCGGCATCATCCCGGACAAGCTGCATCGTCTGATTGACCACCAAATCTTCGAGCCACTGTTTGCGGACGGTCTTTTTCTTGCATCCTTTATGCTTCTTTGCGGTGGCACATTTATAGTAGCGGTGGACTTCTCCCGTCCGGCTCGTGCCGCTCTCTCCAAACATCAACGCACCGCAATGACCGCAGAACAGCTTGGTGGTGAGCAGGTAGTCATCCTCTGCCTTTCTACGGGCAGGGGCTTTCTTGTTTTTCAACATCTTCTCCTGTACATCGTTGAAAAGCTCTACGGACACGATAGGTGGAATCGCATCGGGAATCAGGACGTCCCGGTATTTCAACTCGCCGATGTAGCGGCGGTTGCTCAGCATGTGCTGAATGACATTGAAAGTCATTGGCCCACCGCGCTTATTCTTGATGCCCTTTTCATTGAGCCAATCCCGAATCTCCCGCATCGTCTGTCCATCATTGTACCGCTGGAAAGCTTCAGCTACAAAGGGAACTGTGAGTGGGTCGATTTCAAAGCGGCGGTCTGCGTTGATGGTGTAGCCGAAAGGGATAGCACCGCCAGAAAATTTGCCTTTCAGGGCGTTTTCCGTCATGCCGCGAATGACCTTTTCGGACAGATCAGCGGAGTAATACTCGGCATAACCTTCCAGCACCGATTCCAGAATGATACCTTCCGGGCCATCCGAAATGATCTCGGTAGCCGACATGAGCTTGACACCGTTCTTCTTCAGCTGGGTCTTGTACCGGGCACTGTCGTAGCGGTTCCGGGCAAAGCGGTCCAGTTTCCAGACCAGCACAATGTCAAACAGCTTTTTGTCGCTGTCTTTTATCATCTGCTGAAACTCCGGGCGGTTGTCGGTTTTGGCCGAGATGGCACGGTCGATATAGTGCTTGACGATGGTGATGCCATTCTTTTCGGCATAGGCCGTGCATTCCCGTATCTGGCCTTCGATGGATTCTTCGCGCTGGTTATCGCTGGAATAGCGGGCGTAGATCACTGCGGTCATGGCAGACACCTCACTTTACACATCATTAAACGGCGAACGGTTCTTTCAAAATGTAGTTTCGTATAATATATACCATATTTTACAACGGTTTGCAATGGGAAAATCAGCGAACAGCATTTAA
>ERZ1034901.1753-NODE-1753-length-14667-cov-6.875171_pt1 | contig 14667 bp, 13 predicted proteins | sample MGYA00520628_ERZ1034901 | MGnify/ENA primary metagenome ERZ1034901 (study PRJEB33766, sample SAMN09781783) | gut metagenome | biome: gut microbiome | host: Homo sapiens | place: Madagascar | study: EMG produced TPA metagenomics assembly of the PRJNA485056 data... | reverse complement strand
CTTTGAATTTTTCTGCGAAACAGCCCGGAAAATTGAAAAGCGGTAACAGTATACGGGATGATTATTGCTTGATTCCCCAATAACGATGTAATTTTTCTAATGCAATCTTTTTGCATTTGTTTATGGCTTGACGAGATTTTTTGTCTTTTGCGGCGATCTCCTGAATGCTATATTGACGGAAAAAGTGATCATAGATGACATGGTATTCGTCAGCTGTCAATGCATGTTGAAGATCCATCGGCAAGAGATTTGAGTATGTATCAGACTCACCAAAGTTAGAATCAAACTGCAACGGATCGAAGTCTGACTTGTCTTCGATGGACACCGTTGGGATTTTGTGCTGGTTTTCCTTCGAAAGCGCAATATAATGATGATATATCGTCTTATTGATGTAGCTAATGATAATCCTTTAACTACGATTCGTCCGTACGGATACATGGCTGGCGAATAACGGGAACGGGAACTGCATCGGGCAGTTCCCGTTTCTTATTTTTTGATTAAAATGCCATCGTCCATATCGTAAAGCGTTTGAAGCGGAGAGACTTCCCCACTAATAGTGACATAGTAAAAGTCGGTATTGTCTCCATGCTTGTCAATGATTTCATATTCGATAAATGGTTGTGATGTAATACCATCACCAGGAAATGATGTATCACGATACTTTACAGATAAAGTCGGGTCATCTGAATATATCTTAGCGGCGGTTTCCCGGTCCAAATGATAATAATCGTTATAATGAAGGCCTTGGAAAGATAATGTGTGCTGCCCATTGGTATATATGTAAACGCCTGCGGAGAGGCTTTGCTTTTGCATACCATTTAATCCAGCATAGTCGGCAACTCGTTGCATTGCTTCAGATGGGATAAAAACTCTTTTGTCATTGATATCATCAAAATTTTTATGCAACACTGATAATGAATAATCCACTTTTGAAATTTGATTATAAACACCATCGGAAGCCGAAAGAAAAATGTCTTTAGGCTGCGTAATTATGGTTTTTCCTGTAGCTAAATCGTCTTCAAAATAGGCGACTATATACCAGCCAGAATGACATTCCTCTGAATCTTTTCCAGAATAGGAGCCTTGATTATGAAATTGTAAAAGGCCTTCGCCCTCTCGGCCTAAGCTACCTTCTATCCGATATTCTTGTCCGTTTGAGGTAAAACAGATATATGATTTTTGCGGATACGTTTCAAAATGGCAATCAGTTACTACGCCTGTCAAATACTGTTCATGATTAGCTAAGAGCCAAAAAGATTCCGATGTATTACTGAGTGCTTCGCTTAAAGCAGAAGACGCAGGCGTCGAAATAATTTGAGGTGTAGATGGTAAATCAGAAACATTCTGTTCGGGGCTGTTTGAAGCAGGAGCGCTACTTTCAGAATAGCTCGAGTTGGAAGAAGATTGTGCTATGGTGATACCACATCCAGAAATCAAAATAGCAGTTAATGTAATTGAAATCATTGCGAGTGCTTTTGGGCTTTTCATAAATAGTCACTCCTTTTAGGCAAGAAATCCCATTATCATCAAGTTGAAAAACAGTAGCACTACACACTTTGTTGACGGCGTTGATTGCACCAGAAATGGTGCATCGGCTTCTGGACCCATTGTTTTAGATTCCGGCACCGGCAGTAAATATACGTTGCAAGAAGCCATGAATCGCAACTCGATGACAATGGTCGTGAATTATATCCTCACCCAGCGTCACTAATGCAATCAAAATTAAGAGGTACAGCAATGGAAATCCCCCCTTGCAAAGCAACCATAGCTGTATAATATGTTTGACTAGTTGCACCCCCTGGAGCTTTTGAGTGATTTTAAAATCACTCAAAGGCTCTTTTGGATGAATCTTAATCTTGGTATGCCTTAGTAGGGAACATCAAATTGAGAAAAACGCCATCCATCATCACTTCGAACCAGTGTAATTGAGTAATTTTTTGTGTTAGATATGAGCCCATCAAGAACCGCTTGCCGGAAGGCTTGGTTGCTTGATTCATCAATGGCATAGGTTGCAGTCACTTGGATAACAATTCTGTCAGCGGTATCTTCCTGCAAAGAAAAATCCATCAATGTTGAATCCTGGTTATATCCGGGGTCAAAGCCGCGCTCGGTCGAAATATAGTACATATTTCCCTCTATTGAGCGGAAATAGGTCACCCCATCGGAGGATAGATAATTGGAATTAAGAAAACTCTCGGTAAAAATATCGCATAATGTGCTATATAACGAATCCCATTGCCGATAACGATTTAGTGCAGGAGTGTATTCATATCCATCGACAGAAATGGTATCTGTATATGTTCGTGTGGTATCTGGCCTATCGCAAGGGAAATATTGCGTATCATCAATGGCATAAGTGCCGATGCGTATAAGCATCATTTTATAAGCGCGCAGATAAAGTAGCTTCTGCTCATCCGTTAAAAAATCAGGGACTGGTACTTGCAAATCTTGTGATGATAAATACGGCTCATCCTTAATGTCCGATGTCTGTGTACTGCCACCTTCAGAGCACGGCAACTCCTTGCATGGCTCAAGTGCATATTCGTAGCCATCATCGGTGTAAAGGGTGTAACCGTTTGCATGGGTGAACAACTGGTTGTCTGTTTCTTCAGGTAAAAATGTGGATGAATTTTTGTGGCAGTTGTCAAAGCATACCCAAAACCAGCGGAACCCGTCATCTGGATTATCTGATAAAAAGCACTGTATGTAAAGTGTTTTTCCGTCACTGAAACATAGATTCCCGAACTTTTGCGTACCAGGGGCCGAAACCCAAGGCTGTCCGTTTCTAGTCAAACTGTTACCATTGTTAGTGAAATCCAGTGAGACAAAAGGGATGTCATAAATAGAATCATATTTCACAAGGTCATCTGCAGAAGCATTTTCGAGACTGTTCTCTTCTGAAATAGAACTTTGTTGCGTTTCAGAATCATCTTCGGAGATATTTTTAGGGGTATCAAATGGCAATTGCGTTTCATTGGAAATAGATTCAATATTGTTTTCATCGCCAGCAGACAAATCCTCCGATGAAGACACCGATGTACTCTCTGATTTATGGAACGGTAATGTTACTGCACACCCGGAAGCAAAGACAGTGAGGAAAAATCCAAGCAAGAAAAGACACCTTTTTTTCATAATACATAACCTTCCAATGTTTTTTAAAATATTGGTTTACAAAAGCCTCTTCCTATTCTCTTTACTTAATGAACGTTCAAAAAAGCACCTGACGAGGTGCTAAACGACAGATTAAGCAAAGGAGAAACAAAATCTGGGAATTGATATCCGCGACAAGCATGCAGACCATGGTGTCTACGCATTTGCAGATGGTGTGGTTTCTTTCGTTCAAGACGATGCACATCCGGACTCTGGCAAAGGGATGGCAACTATGGGTAACTGCATTGCAATTAACCATAACAATACCACCACAAATATGTCTGGCAAATACGCACGCACCCTTTACATGCACCTGCTGTCGGCTCCGACTTTGACTCCTGGTCAGCAAGTAAAAAAGGGCGATCGCATCGGTACGATTGGGAGTACGGGAAACTCTACCGGTCCGCATTTGCATTTCGGCCTATTTGTAGGTGACAATGCTCAAATGGCCCCTGGCGTGAAAGGCTGGACTTCAATTAGTCTTTTGCCGGTGGTAGACCCCATCAATGCATTGCCGTTTTATCATGTTGATATGTCTGATTGATACTTAACATCTAAAATCACTTGCTAAAGCGCTATTGGCAGGTACAGCACCTATGTGGGCATCTGGTTGCTGTACCTGCTTTTTATTGTATACTTTTAACTTGCAAAATACGAATAGGTGAAAACTGATAAGAATTATTTTGGAAGAATACAATTTGTTCAAGAAAAACTGTGGGATCCTCTCCCGGATTATAAAATTGATTTTCTAGGATAGCAGAATATTCTCCATTTCCCTTTAATAAGGTGTTCTCTTGGATAGTGGTTCCGGCCAATGAATTTTCATAGCCCCATGTCACACAAAGCATCCCGTCTGGGGCGCGGTCAGATGCAGATTCAGCCAAAGAAGAAAAGTCGTATTGGATTCCAAACAGTTCATATGCGGCTTCCTCAAAATCGGGAATAGGGAAATAAGGCACACCATCTTCGTTGGTTTGCAAAGGAAGTCCCTTGCTGGAAGCAGCCTGTGTTAAGCAGAGGGATACAGCCCACCTTAAATACTGCCTGGACTCATCGGATTCAGACAAAATAACTTTTGTATTACGCCCACTTAAAATACCCAACAACTTACTATCATTCAGAAAGTCTTCAATCTCTGCCAAGTCAATGTCGAAAGGATCAGCGGGCATCCAATCGGACGTATCTATTTCCTTTTGCATAATATCCTCGGACGGTTCTACCGCGGATGCCGCATCTTGGAGAGTATCTCCCGTAGGTGTTGACGAGGCAGGCTCCTCTGGCAAAGGAGTGACCGTAGCAGGGGGTATTACGGTGGAAGGCTGAGACAAGCTGGGTGATGAAACCGCTGCGGAAGGTGATTGGCAGCCTGTTAAAAGAAAAGTGCTTAAAGTAATCGGAAGAATAATTTTAGTAATCGGATGCTTCATAACAGATACCTCCTTTGAATTTTTCTGCGAAACAGCCCGGAAAATTGAAAAGCGGTAACAGTATACGTGATGATTATTGCTTGATTCCCCAATAACGACGTAATTTTTCTAATGCAATCTTTTTAGATTTGTTTATGGCCTGTCGAGACTTATTGTCTCTTGTGGCGATTTCTTGGATGCTGTATTGACGGAAGTAATGGTCATAAGTGATAGGATACTCTTCGGCACTTAGTGCACGTTTAAGATCAAGCAGCAAGAGAGTATTGTATGTATCGGATTCGCTGAATGCGGTGTCGAACTGCAAAGGATCATAGTCCGTTTGGCTTTCAATCGAAACAGTGGGAAGCTGATGACGCTTCGCCTTAGAAAGTGCGATATAATGATGATATATTGCCTTGTTGATATAGCTTATGATAGCATCATCTGTGCGTATCGTCAACTCGATCAGTTGTGATTTTTTGGCGAAGGATAGTAAGAAACATTGGAAATCCTGCAATGCATCCTCTGATTGCAGGAAGAATGCATATTTCTTGAGCAGGGGAGAAAACTTCTCCAAAAGAGCAAGTGCCTGCTCACGGTCACCATTTTGAATATCCCGAATGCAAGTATAAAGAGATGATTTCATTTTCTTCTTCCCCTCCTGAAAGGGAAAAGAGAAAAATCATCTGCAAATGTAAACCGAAATCAAAAATATTTTTGTGTTAGGAGTCGAACGATTTGAGTAAAATAGCGCGTGCCCGGTGTATACGGGCTTTAACGTTTGATTCACTCGAATTTGTGATTTGCGCGATCTCGCGGACAGAGTAACCCTTTACGCGCAGGAATAAAGTTCGGTGGTAAATTGAAGGCATATCGGAAAGAATACTGACTGCTTTGTTTAGCTGCAGATCTGTCAATGCGATTTCTTCCGGCTCCTTAAAATTGTCAAAGCTGGCGGAGTGATTTTCATAGTCAGTCAGAACACCTCGTCGTCGCTCCCATTTTCGAAGAAAGTCAATCGTTCGCTCACGAGTTAGAATATATAAATAGGATTGGAGAGACTTTTTATTGTCGATTCTTAGTGAAGCAATTTCCTTGAGAAGCTGGACAAAAGAGAAAAAAACAATGCCGAAGCAGAAAAACGCGGCGGGAAAGAATCCGCCGAAAACGAAAGTGGCAGCAATTCCACGCCAAGCCATGCGGGGCGTCTTGCGGCTGCCGACGGCACAGTGACCATCGCCAACGGGCTGGACAGTTGGGGCGGCAGTTACGGTTACCACGTCAAGCTGGACCACGGCGGCGGGCTGACTACTCTGTACGCGCACTGCTCCAGCATCTGTGTCACGGTGGGCCAGCAGGTCAAAGCCGGGCAGGTCATTGCCTATGTGGGGCATACCGGCCGCGCAATGGGACCGCATCTGCATTTCGAGGTGCATGGGTGATCGGACGTGCCCACGCCAAGAAGGCGATGATGGCAAATACAATGCTGCCAAGTGTGGCGGCTATGACTTGCAGCACGTTGACTTTGAGATGCACATCCCTTGCTGTGGGCCATAGAGCAAACCATTCCTGCAAGCGCTCTCCGGCTGCCGAAACGAGTGAACTCCACGCTGCCATACTGCCCCACTGGTTCGGTATGAGCCAACCGGGCAGCGCAGATAACCACATGGGCAACAAGCAGACGAAAAGTAAGGCAACGATGAACATCATGAGTTCTCGCTGCTTTTTATTCCAGAATATCCGGAACAGGACGTTCCATAGACACCCTACAAGCAGAAGTATCACGGGCATCCCTGTCAATGCGTTCAACAGCCAAGCGACTGCGGCGTCACATAACAGTTGGTCTGGCTGCTCCAAACCACTGCCAGCTATAAATTTCTGAACGCTCTGAGAAGGGTTGCCCAAGGAGATATGGGTCAGTTCGATATAGCGGAACGCATCGGAACTGCCTGCTCCGTAGAGAACTCGGTCGGAATTGCCGGAAAAAATGCCACATACTTCGTAACTTCGCGCATTCTCCGTGTCGGGGTCCAGTGTTAATATTTGTCCCAACACGTCTGTACTGCCCCATAGATCCCAAGCAAGTGAGATACTGACGGAGCATTGACTGGTATCCCCATCACCTGGAGCTGTGCCATACAGGTAATTTGCCGCATACGCTGCCGATGCCGCTCCATAAAATCCAATGCTGCATACTTCTTGAATGGTCCGTTGACTGGCGGCAGCTTGAACGCTGCTCTCATTCTCCGTCCAGAATGTAGCAAAAATCCCGCCCTCGTTTTGCTCGCTCTGCGCATACGCACGGGCTTTCATTACCTGATCGCTCCGTAGTGCCTGAACATATCGTAAACTAGCCCCCGGACTGATTTGCTGGGCTTCGGCAGCTGCCCGCACAGCAAGCCACAGACACAGCACATATAACCCCAGCCAGAGCAGCACGATCAAACGCTTACGCATCGATCCGCACCTGCGCTCCGGCAGAAAGTGGTTTACTACTGGCACTGACGATCTGTTCCTTTCCATCCAGCGCGCCAGAAACGCGTACGACCCCATCCCCGCGTTCATCGATGGTGACAGGGAGACGTATCAAAACGTTCTGTGCCCCCAGCACGGTGTTTTTCGTTTCTACAAGATAAACAAAGTCTCCTGTATTATCGCTGTTGACTGCGGTAGCCGGCAGGCAAAGCCCACTTTCGCCACTCGTGGTAGTGACTGTAATGGTAGCAGTTCCGACTTCCCATTGTGACCCCGATACCGTGAACTGCGCCATATCCGATTCGATACTTTCCAAAGCGGCGCTCCCTGTGGTCTGACCCTGTTTTACCGAAATAGTGCACCCCGACTGTATCAAGGTACTTTGCGCAGAGGTAACAGGGGTAATAAGGGTATAACTTTGCTCACCAGCGGCAAGCAGACCTGCAACTGCGGAAATGGTTTCTCCGGGTACTAAGGAAATCGCGGTAATGATTCCATCTGCTGGAGCAGAAAAGTTGCCCGAAGCATCCTTTAGCGCAGTCAAATCTGCAAGTTTTTGTTTTTCTTGACGGATCTGAGTCAAAAGCACTTCGGCGCTGGCGAGATCGGAACGGTTGGATTCCGCTAAATCGGCTGCCTCTTTTTCGTAACTGTGCTGGGCACTGTTGCGGGAGTCCTCTGCACTTTGGGCGGCAGCCAGTGCATTTCCCTGTTCGCTTTCTGCCGTTTGCTGAGCGCTTTCTAAATCGTTTTGTGCCTGTTGGACCGCAGCCTGTGCATTACTCAATTCGTTTTGCCAATCGGAGTACTTTTGCTCTGTTTCAGTCTGTTCCGGAGTGGCCATTTCCCAGTATGAATCTTCAAAAGGCCGCTGCGGCTCACGGCCTTCCACTTCACTCAATGCCTTGCGGGCGCTGTTTAAGGCTTCCTGGGCACTGGCGATAGCCTGTTCGTTTTCGGTAACTATTTGCTGATAATTGGAATAGGCACGGTCTAACTGTTGTTGTGCCTGCTGCCATGCGAACGAATCGGCAACGTCTGCATTCGTAAGCTGGTCAGCCTGCACCTGGTGCTGCTCCAAAGAAGCTTGGAGCTGGTCGATCGCAGTATCAATATCGTCTACCGAAAGGACGGCCAGTGTTTGCCCCTGCGTGACCGAATCGCCTGGCTGGACAAGGACCTGTTCTATGAGCAGCCCTTCCGGAAGAGTCAAGGGGGTACCTGCTCCGGGAGAGAGCTCCCCTGACAAAATGAAACTCTGGCTGACGGTTCCCTGATAAGGGTTGGTCACAGTGACAACAGGGGTCGTGGCTGCTGCTGTTCCACGTACAAGCAGCGTCAAAATGAGCATGACACCCAGAAAACGAAGAAAATCAATGCCCGCACGTGACTGATTCGTACTGTTTTCGGAGATGGCGTGAAGGCGCCGTTTTAGTTTATGTATGATTTCCAAATTCGTCATCCTTTCACAGCCCCTGCAGCGAGACCGGTTTCAAGGTAGGTTTGCCCAAAGCGGAAAACCAGTACAGAAGGAGCCAGCATCAATACACTGGCCGCCATTGATAAACCTAATTGTTCAGTGTCAAGATTGGTGAGATAGAGGGACAAGGGCCAATATTGTGGGGATTTCAAAAAGGTCATGGGTTGTTCAATAGCATTCCAGGCATCAAGGAATCCCAGGGTCAGTGCAGAAATGATCCCAGGTACACCAAGCGGGATACCGATGTTCCAAAAGCGGTGCCAATGGTTGGCTCCGTCTATAGCTGCGGACTCCAATACTTCTCTCGGTATTGCGTCAAAGCCGCGCTCCATAATGAAAACCGGAAAAGTTGAGAAGATACCGGGCAAAATGACAGCCCAGGGGGTATCCAATAGACCGAATTGACGTAGAACCAGATAACTGGGAACCATTGTGACCTGGAAAGGCAATAGCATTAAAACGATATACAAACCGCGAACCGCCCCTCGGCCGTGGAAACGCAGTCTGCTGATGGCCCACGCAGCCGGTGCGCCTACCAATAACTGGCCTGCCACTTGAGTGACGGATTGCTCCATACTGTTCCAGAACATCACAAAAAACTGCGGTGTATCCAACAAGAGCGTCAGCAAAGGTTCCAAAGAGGGCCAGGTCGGCAGAATATGCCAGGCAGCGAAGCCATTGTGCAGCCCCAGCGCAGGGCCTACCGTCAGCTCCAACTCCTCTTCCGGCATCAGAGCACCGGTGCAGAGAAACCAAAGCGGCCACCATACCAGCAGCGCGGCCGGGATCAGGCAAACCCAAATCCAGTGACCTCGTTTGGCTTTATTCTTCTTTTGCACAGTGATCCCACCATTTCAACAAGGCCAGAATTCCAGCCAACAGTACCAATGCCACCAATATGGCGGCCGCCGCCAGGCGTGGTAAGTCCAAACTCAAAAACCAGTTATTAAATAGATGCTGAAGCAAATAAATGCTCTGTTGTGGATAACGCCCAGCTACCAGATACGCCTCGCGAAAGACCTTGAACGCATTGAGCAAACTTAAAATCAGGGTCAGCGCCAGAGTAGGCTGAAGTGCAGGCCAAGTAATGTGGCAAAACTGCTGCCAAGGGCCTGCGCCATCCACACGGGCCGCCTCATACTGATCTGCAGGGATAGCTTCTAAGCCGGTCGCCCAAAGAACCTGTGTGTAACCACAGTTTTTCCACAGATAGGTCGCTGTTAAGACCCAAAATGCCGCTCCCGTCCCCATAAAGTCGACAGGCTGCGCACCCAGCCATGTCAACCAGCCATTGCATAACCCCTGGCGGGAAAAAAGTGTTTGCCAGAGAAGAACTATACTGGCTACAGGGATAGCAATAGGAAGCAGAAAGGTGGTCTTAAAAACGCGCGCGGCCTTTGTTTCTCGCAAGGGGCGGCTGTGAAGGACCAGGGCAAGAATCAGACTCCCGGATAGAAGAAGGGGCAGGCAAATACCCAGGAAACGAGCGGTGTTGGCTACGGCCAGCTGGAAAGCGTCATTCTGTAAAACAGAATCATAATTGGAAAAACCTACCCACGTACTTCCCATCGTGTCGAACATGCTGCGCCGAATCGTCTCGACAAATGGTAGCAAAACGAACAAAAGAACCCCGATCAAACTTGGAAGCAGGAACAACCACGCAGCCCGGTTCTCTTGAGAGGCGGTCGTGTGCCGGCTTCGCAAACGCCTATCGTTGTTCCGCATAATACAGGCTCGCCCGCTGCAGGATGTTGGCTATGGTGGTCTCCAGATCCTGATTGCCACTATACAGTTGGGAGGCTTCGTCGTAGACGAGTTCCTTCAAACTCAAGTCCGTATTGGCGGGGGTGGTCAGTTGAGCACATACGGTGTCTAAGCCCAATTCAGCAGGCGTGGGAAGGTCACTGCTGCCGCCTGTTGTGCGCATCTGCACTCCTTCACGAACAAAATAACCATTAAAACTGCCCCGGCCGGCTACTTGCTCATTTTCGCAGTCCAGCATGGTCTGGATAAATTCCACACCGGCATCTATCTGATCAGAAGTATTCAGCACCCCCATAGTCATAGCGGGAACGAACACGTCGCCCGGAAAGGGGCGAATTAAAGCCGGGACCGCTTGTGTTTCGCTGACCATATAAATGTAGGTCAGCAAATAATCGGTGGGGCAGCCGGTCGCACAATCGGCGGGGTCCTGTGGACGTGCGTACCAATTCATGCTGACTGGAATATCTACAGCCAAATGCTGGCCATCAGAAGTGCCTGCTGTATCTTCACCATCGCCAAATAGCGGGTCAAATTCAGAAGTGATGTTTTGTGCTTGAACGACTGCTTCGGTAACAGTTAAAAATTCACGCAGAGCGCTTTCGTTTACTTCTTGCGCGCCAAGCGCAAAGATGGACGCACTGGAAGCGGGGTACAGTTCATTGAACAAGTTGTAATAGCCGTCATAGTGGAAATTTGACTTTACACAAAGCAGATCCTGCAAATCAGTCAAACACTGCGCCTGCGATAGCGGTTCGGCGTTTTCCTGCGACTTGCAATAAAGCAAGCCGGGACGGAATAAAAGCGGCAGTGCCCAACAGCCATCCGAATCTGTATAACAATTTACAATGTTCTTATAGCAATCATCGGTGTCAACCTGACTTAAATCGGCCAAAATCCCCTGATCTATATAGGACTCGATCGGCAGCCCATCCAATACAAGCACATCTGGCCCCTCTCCTGCGAAGATCTCCACATTGAGGGTTCGAATAACATCATCAAGCGTCATTCCGTTATTTATGCTGTCCTGCCCGTATTCCACTGTGATGGTCTGCTCTGGATGCTGGGCCGCGTAAGCATTGATGCCCTCCCGCAGGAGAAAACTGTCTTCCATAGCCCAGATAACCAACTCACTGCCAGAAGGAATCGTCGCTTCCGCATCGTAGTGATAGCGGTAAAGCTGCGCATGATTGTTGCCATCCATCCCGCTGACCCAATAGCTGCCGTCTTGATCCACAACAAGCTGTTGTTTTATAAACTCGTTGCTTGCGAGTACAAAACTGCGATTGTCAGCGAATGTTTGCTGCAGCATGCCATCTAGGGCGAGCTGATGGATTCCGTTACTGTCGGCCCAGGTCAAAACACCGCTGTTTACAGAAGCGGCACATGTTGAGGGCAGGGACTCAGCAAGGGGCAGTTGATATTGCTGCAAAGTATTTCCGCTGTTTGCATCAAAGACAGTCAGGTTCGTGCTGCCAGTAACAAAAGCGTAAACTTTCCCCTCTGAATACAGGACCGGGCTGCCGTAAAAGCCGGGGGTTATCGTTGTGACCTGGCGCGTGGCGCAGTCGATCAGTACGAAAATGGTGGATTCTGCCACTTGCACTGTCAGAAATACTTTCCCGTCATCGGTCAGCCGGAGTCCAACTGGTAGAGCGCCGGACTGCAGCAGGCTATCCACCTCTACGGGCTCTAATGCATTCGCGTCTTGACCGGTACAAAGCGAATACTGCCCGTCGCTGTTTCTTGTGACAGCCCAAATCGAGCCGTCATCTGCGATGTCCACATAGTTTGGGGCGTTGGCAGGCATGTCGATTTCCTGCAGAACAGTCCATGTAGAGGATTCAAACTGTAAGAGCTGACGTTTACCCGTTGAGTTTAATCCGACCAGGAGGACGTTTCCATCCTGATCGATCCGCAGATCGTAAAAGCGGCTATATGTATCGGGCAGGTTTTCGGACATAGACTCTTGAACATAGGCGCCTGTAGCCGTACCTGTTTTTGGAATTTCCGTGGATTGTGAATCGGCAGATGCGCTGGAAGATTCACTGGCCGGAGCGGAAGTCTCGGCAGCATCCGAGGGCGAGCTTCCGCATGCGGATAAGACCGACACTATCATCAGGGCTGATAGTGTTGCAGATAAGAGTTTTTTTCCGATTTGCTTCATGATGGTTGACTCCCTTCGAAATTTGCTTTACACTGATTGTAACGGATGCACACTTAAATTATCCTGAATTTTTTCAAAACAGAGGACGAAAATGAAAATTCTTTTGGTAGAAGATCATGATGCTTTGCGGCACAATATCGAGGCTGTTCTGAAAAGCGAAGGATATACGGTGGTTTCTTGCGCTGACGGAATAGATGCCGAATTTCAAATTATGAACAATAGCAGTGATCTGATCCTGCTGGATCGGATGCTGCCTGGCCAGGACGGTCTGACCATAACTCGAAAGGCGCGGGCGCAGGGCATTACGACGCCTATTCTGATGCTTACTGCGTTGGACAGTCTTGGGGATAAAGTCAGCGGGCTGGACGCAGGAGCCGATGATTATATCGTAAAACCATTTGCCATGGAAGAATTGCTGGCTCGTTTGCGGATCTGGTCGCGGCGGTCGGTCCCCCTGGAAGATCCAAGTCAATTGGATTTTGGCGATCTTTGCTACCAGCCAGGAGTTCGGTTGCTCAAAGGGCCGGAAGGAGAGGAAATCCTGCCGAAGCGGTTGGCACAGTTGATGGAACTCCTTTTGCGAAGCGCGGGCACTCCCATTACCAGAAGTGTTATTTTCAATCGGATTTGGGGGCCGGATGCAGAGGTGACGGATGCGGTGATCGACACCTATATCCATTTAGTTCGGCAGCGGCTGATACATCTGCATTCAAAAGTTAAAATCATAAACAGCCGGGGGACCGGCTACCAGTTGCAATATGAAGCAGAAGAATAGAACAAAATCTTCCCGAAAAGAAATATACCGTCATTTGCAGTACCGGATAACCGCTTTTTGCGCAATTTTGACCGGTTTGGTGCTCTTTATCGCCTGTGCTATTTCATTTCATGCGGCAAAGAGAGAGATTCAGAGTGCTGCACAGTCGTTGTTTCTGTCTCAAAGCCAAACCGCGAATGCGTACTTGTCGGCACCAGGAAGTGTGGATACGCAGAGCCTGTTGCAGTTTGCAGAACAATGTGATCTATCCGTGGCCGTTGTTGATGGGGGAACATTGCTCACGTTCACGCCCACACTGACGGCAGAAATGCGGGATGCTCTTTTGGCAGAACTGAAAGAAGATGCCGTAGGGGAAACGCTGTATTCATCAAAGGCCCAGAGCGGGACCTTTGTCCTGACCGCCGCAGGAAAAGAATGGCGGGCGGCACTGCAAAATCATTCTGCTTCAACGACGCAGTGGTATAATGTGCTTGTATTGCAACCAATGACAACGGATGTTTCCGGGATGATGCGCCTGCTTGTTCAATATGCGGTCGTTTTTTGCATTGCATGGGCGGCACTGATCATAGTTGCCGCATGGCTGTCCAAGCGAGTGATCCGCCCGGTAGAAGCAGCGCATACAGAGCAGCTGCGTTTTTTAGCTGGCGCCAGCCATGAATTGAAAACCCCTCTTGCAGTGATTTCCACTTCTGTTGATCTGTTGCGGCGCGGAGTATCCGACCCGGAAGAACCCTGTCAAACCATCCAGCGCGAGACCCGCCAAATGGCAAGGCTGATCGACGATATGCTGGTTCTTACCAATGGTGGTACCGGGCGCTGGGAATTACAACTACAGCCCTTGGTGCCGGAAGATATTTCGATGTCTGTTTATGAAAAGTTTGTTCCCATTTTTGCACAGAAAGCGCAGGAACTGACCTTGCAGCTGCCGGATACGGCACTGCCATCTGTTTTTGCGGATGAGCAGCGCCTGGAGCAGATACTCTCCATCTTGCTGGATAATGCGCATTCCTATGCCCCGGAGGGAAGTTCTGTTCAGCTGCGGGTCGATCAGTGTGAGGAAGGGAAAACACGGTTCTGGGTGGTAGACCACGGGCCGGGTATCCCGGACGAGGAAAAGCAAGCGGTTTTCCACTACTTTTATCGCAGGGAGGCGCAGCAACAGCAGGCACCAAACAAAGCCGGGCATTATGGCTTGGGGCTGTCTGTAGCAACGGAATTGGCCAGGTTGCAGCAAGGTTCGCTGACCGTGCTCGACACGCCGGGCGGAGGCGCGACTTTCTGTCTTACGGTGTGTAGTGCATAAAGATAGAAATTGACAAAAGGCAGGCTCAAGGAGCCTGCCTTTTGTCGGCGGTTCGGATTTAACCGTCGTGCAGTGTGCGGCTGATACCGATAAAACTAAGCAGCAAAATTATTTCCTGAAAACTCAAGCGTTCACCTCCCTCATAATTTG
>ERZ1034901.1752-NODE-1752-length-14668-cov-55.252857_pt1 | contig 14668 bp, 14 predicted proteins | sample MGYA00520628_ERZ1034901 | MGnify/ENA primary metagenome ERZ1034901 (study PRJEB33766, sample SAMN09781783) | gut metagenome | biome: gut microbiome | host: Homo sapiens | place: Madagascar | study: EMG produced TPA metagenomics assembly of the PRJNA485056 data... | reverse complement strand
AAACTGCCGCGATGTTCTCTTTGCCGCCAACGTACTCAAGCAGCAACTTTGCGTCCTCTTGGTATTTACCCATAATGTTTACCTCCTTTTGCCCGGTAGAGCGGGCGTCTTCGAACTTGTTCATACAAGTTTTGCTTGTGGTTTCAGCATAGTTCACTTGTTCAGACAAGTCAAGCATGTTTACAAAAAATCATGTTATGTTTGAAAATTTTCAGCATCTCAGACAAGAGAATGCCTTGAAATTCAGGCGCAATCACGGTATACTGAAACAAATGTTTGAACAAGTTGAGGTAAACAGCCATGCCAAAAGCAAAATATGAAGGAATTTACCGCAGTATCAAAAAACGGATCGAAGCGCAGGACTATCCTTACCAGTCCCTGCTTCCCAGTGAAAATACGCTGATTGCAGAATACGACTGCTCCCGCAACACGGTGCGCCGTGCAATTGCGGAACTGATTGCCGACGGCTATGTGCAGTCCATGCAGGGACGGGGCGTTCGGGTCATCTACCAGCCGGTGGGCAAAACGACCTTTACCATCGGCGGCATCGAGACGTTTCAAGAAACCGCCCGCCGCAACCGCCTGCAAGCCGTTACCCGCGTCATTCGGTTTGAGACCATCATCGCAACGGAACAGTTTGCCGCGGAAAGCGGATTTTCTGAGGGCGATGAATTGTGGGCGGTACAGCGTGTGCGTTATCTGGACGGAAAAGCACTGATTCTGGACATCAACTACTTTTTAAAGGAATTTGTACCCGGACTGACAGAGGAAATCGCATCCCATTCCATCTATGATTTTATTGAAAATGTGCTCGGAATGCAGATCATCACCAGCAAACGGCGCATCACGGTGGAGCATGCCACCGTCCGGGACGAAAAGCTGCTGGATATGGACGGCTATGATTGCGTGGCAGTGGTGGTAAACCAGACCTTCAACTCGGACGGGATGCTGTTCGAGTACACCCAGTCCCGGCATCAGCCGGACTATTTCTGCTTTCAGGACATTGCCACGCGGAAAAAGTGAGCGGCAGACACCCGGCGCAGGGGTATCCACCTGGGATTTGTGCTGGGCCGGGGCTCCGGCAAAATGGGCTTTAGGGTGTCCTGTTTTATAGATGCAATGCTTGCTAACCATCGCTTACGCTCTGGTTACCCCCTTCTGGGGCTTTGTACTGCTGACAGGGTGCGGCTGCGCTTGGCAATGTACAGGGGATACGGGTACAACTTCTTATTCTTCCTTGTCAAAAGCAGTACTTTGTTTTATCAAACTGTGCTATAGTAGGTTCAAACAACCTTTGTGCCGTTTTCTGAGGAGGTGCAGCAACACATGCCGTTACAAATTGTTCGGAACGATATAACGAAGATGGCCGTCGATGCCATCGTAAATGCTGCCAATAGTTCGTTGCTTGGTGGCAGGGGAGTTGATGGCTGCATCCATTCGACGCTTCAGCAGACGATAGATTGAACAGGTGTTTACAGAAAAGCACTTTTCCAGTTCCTTTACGCTGATACCCTTATCGTATCCTTCCAGAATCAACTTTCGAGCTTCGTTGTGCAACATAGCACTCACCTTCTTTGCCCCTGTTATATCGCTTTTTCTCAAAAGTTAAAGTACTGTGCTGTATTATTGAAAATTGCTATAAGTATGCCCCTGCAAATACAGTAATTGTTTGGCTAGAGGCGTTTGCTAATACTGCTTATTCTGAACCGGATCCATGGGTTCCAGGCACGGATTATGACTATTAAGAAATGACTTAATGATTCTCATTAAAAGAGAACTCTTTTTAAGAAAGACGCCTTTAAGCATCAAGGAGGTTAGAGATGAATACTATATTTGTTTCAAGTACGTTCCAGGATATGCAGCAAGAGAGGGACGTATTACAAAATTCGGTTCTACCGAGAATAAAAGAACTTGCAAAGCAGTATGGAAAAAGTATTGACTTGTGTGATCTTAGGTGGGGCGTAAATACGCTTGGAATGAGCGAAGCCGAGAGTGCTGCAAAAGTTCTACAGGTGTGTTTTGATGAAATTGATAAGGCTAGACCGTTTTTTATTGCAATTTTGGGTGATGTCTATGGATGGGTACCGAATATCGAAGTTGTCGAAAAAAGTACGATTGATCGTAACATAACAATAGATGATCTGCTAGGTAAGAGCGTTACCGAGATGGAAATCAGTTATGGGGCTTTAAAAAGTACAAGTTCAAGTGATATTCGGTTCTATTTTCGTGAAATCAAAAACAAAAAGAAAGGGTTATTTTTGAACTCGGATATTCCGAAGTACTATACCCGAGGTACTGCGGATGATAAAAAACGAATGCGAACTTTGAAAGAGAAAATTGAAGCTAAGTTTTCAAAACAAATTCGTAAGTATTCAGTTTCATGGAATAAAGAAACATCAAGATTTGATGGTATGGATGCATTTGCGGAGTTACTGTATCAGGATATAAAAGAAATGATTATCCAACGATGGGGTGCTATTCCAGAACTATCTGAATATGAGAGACAGCAGTATCAATATCAGTATGCAATCGATAGTGATGATCTTTGCATTAATGAATCACAATATATATTGTCTTCAAAAATGAACCAGAACTATTTGCAGTTAAACGAATCAACTATGCATAAGCAAAATTACGTATTGATTTCACCTGACGAACATGGGTTAGATGCACTGTTCTCTTCATTATGTAGAAAGTACAAATCTAATGGAGCTGTAATTATTCCGTATGAGTGTACTCAATCTGTTTTGGCCTCTTCAACAGAAAATATGCTTCGTTATTTTGTGACTATCTTAGAAAAACGAGAAGATAAGAATACTGATATTACAGCGGAAGAATGTGCCCCAAGGAAGAAGTTTAATGCCATATTGGAAAAACTGGATGAGAATCTAGATTATCCAATGATATTAGCAGTACGCAATATTCACTATTTGGACAGCGATAATATTTTGGAATGGTTACCGCTTAAAAAATACCATAATATTCATTTCCTCATTTCATGTGATAAAGTATTTTCAACCCCATCACAGTATAAAGAAATAAGCGCAGAGTTCTATTTCCAAGAGAACCATATATTTAGTCGTAATCACTTGATTGAGGCATATATGGCGCGTTATCACAAAGAATTGGACCAACAGGTATACTATGCACTTCTGGAAAAGTCTAATGAAAAGGATAATCAATATCTGGAACTATTAATGCAAAGACTTTTAGTCTTATCTCAGGATGATTTTGAAGAGATAAAAAATAGCGGAGATGGCATGGATAAGATCTCACAATATCTTCAAAAAATAATTGATGAATCACCAGATAGTACCGTTGACTTTGTATTGGAACAAAAATCTCTTTTAGAGGTAGAAACTAGTGCCAGATTTGTAAGATCAGTTTTGGCCATTCTGTCAGTACTTCCATATGGCATTTCGAGAAGTGATTTATACAGAGTTTTACAAGCTGATAAGATCTCTTTCAGTACACTTGATATGACACTCCTTTGTAGAAGATTACCTAACGTTGTCAATATTACCTTAGATGGCCATTATCGGATGCTACAAACACAAGCTTCAAGTATTATTTCTGGAGATTTAGTCACTGAAAAGGAAGAGTGGACGGAACTTCTTGAGCACTATATGTCTGAACACTTCGGATTGATGGAAAGCGATAATAAAAGACAGATATCTGAGTTTTATCGTAGCCAATATCTTGAGATTGCTGTTAAAGCCGGTAAGTCAGATGTTTTAGGATCTTACCTGATGAATATCGGATATGATGCTACATATTTCTCTATTGCATTCTATAATCTTGTGGAAAAACGGTTTTTTTCTTTAGAAGCATTAAGACTTAATTTTTCGAAGCTTTCTTTTGACGACACAGAATGGATAGCAAATGTATTATACCGCTCAATTTCAGAGCAGAAGCTTTTACTCAAACAAAATTTCACACAAATAGTGGTCGGTCTTTGGAAAGAAATGCTGACAAATCTGCGAAGACATTGGAACGAATCAGAACGTTATAATCATTGCCTTTTTACAGTATTGTATGAATTAGGCGAAATGATGCATTTATGCAAAATAGAGAATCCTGAGAAATATCTAATTGAGGCTAAAAAGGTTTCAAAAGAGAATTTCAGGAAGTATCCATGCAGAATTTGGAAGGTACTTCATGGGGTTGATTTGACGGAAGAGGAAAAAAAGAGAGGCTACGATGGAAATAAAATTCCTGACGATAGTGATGTTATGTTTGGGTTCCATGGCGAGATTGAAGATATGGAACTTGAGCAGTCATGGAGTGACAGAGTAAGAGTCATTAACAATTATTTATCTATTATTTATAGAAATGGTGGTAATATCAAAGCGGCCGAGGAATTAGAGAAGGAATCGAAACTGATATCGCATATTTCAGACCCGGATCCGCAGCATAAAGGTCAGAAAGAACTTGTTGGCGGCATTACGGTGATTTGGCCTGATGAAATTGAATATAAAGGGGTTAGTATTAGAAAAAGGCGCTACAAACCAGATTTGAGACGCAACTCCGCACTTCAGATAGGAAGGGAGGCACATAAGCTTTATTCTGCAAGCCAGTATACGGAAGCAGTCAAAAAATACATCGAATCAAATGACATACTTTTGGAAATTTACGAAGATGGATGCACAGGTGAATACTATGATCTTCCAGAAGATTCTGAGAATTCTGACGATCTGAGAAGCATGATTAGAAACGAATGTGCAAGAGATTTGAGTTTGAATTATCATGATATGATAGGCTGTATTGTGAAAAATGAAAATGATCCACGCCTGTTTACATTTATAGAAAAAATGCTTGAGTGGGCGCACATATATGATGATTATCGGAATAATATGCAGAGTAAAGGATCATTAGAAGACGACTATCTTGTCTCGGCAACAATATATTTTTATAGAAAAGATCGCGCGTCCTTTAGGGATCGGATCATTAGTGATATTGACAGATATTATACATATCGCCTAGAGGCACACATGAAAGGTGAGAAGACAGACAAGTCAATTATGCAGAATCGTTTCCAGGCGAATACCATTCTGTATGAGACGGTTATTGCTGATCCGAGTATTGGGGCATCCGTTACAGATCTGTTACTAAAACAAAGCAATGCAGCAGTCAAAGCAAATGATTTTGACGGATTCGTGAGCATAACAGAGCTGACCGAAAATCTCTTGAAATGGATGTGGAATAATTCATATAATTGGAACGGAACAAAATGTTCACTGGAATATATTTATTTTCACAATATCAGTAATCAGTGCATGCTTTGGGAACAGCACCATATGGAAGAACGGTTGAAACAGGATGCTGATAAAATCAAAGAGATGTTAATTAATGTAAAGGAATCTGAAAATATTATCATTGCCATGCAAAGCATGTTGCGTTATGCCATGCTTCTTTTCAGCTCAGGTGATTACAGGAATACGACACCATATGCAGATGCGATATTCGAGAAAATACAAAGCTCTGGTGATTTGCCAGAAATTGAACTGGTGAATATATATGAAAAGATCGTTGCAATGTTCTCGGAAGCTGAGCTACTAGATAAGGCACATAAGATAGCCGTCATCTGCGAAACTCTATTGCAAAAAATGGAACAGAAAGGATATTACGAAGAACTCCGCTCGTTTGATATCACACCGATGCAGTATAGTTCTTTTATTGTATTAAAACTGATCACTGTATATCTGAATCATGCAATAGCGCTCTCTAGGATGGAAAGCCACGTGGATGCGGACAGATATTTATGCATGGCCGAGAAATTGGTGAATGAGCATCCGGAAGTGGCAGTCTCTGAGGCAGGCATTGTGCAAAGAATAACGATATTCAGAAAAAATGGTTTGCCGAAACCGAAACGAGAGGAGGATTTCGAACAAGAGTATCGTAAATATAAAAATGAGATTGAAACAACATTAAGCAGATATATGAGAAGCAAAGAATATGATACTTCATCATTATTGCGGATTGTTGAATTGATTGATAAAATGACATGTATGCCGGAACACGAGTTCTTCAAGAATGAATATGCGATGGCAAAGTACTATTATGTTCTCAGCATGCTATTTGGTAATGTCGGCCGTAAAGATTTAGCATATCAAATGCTTCAGAAAGCAGCCCAAATAGCAGAAAATGACGATAATAAAGAGTCATTGCATGCCGACATTTACTCTGATATGTGCGCATATGAGAGTAGTTCTCAAAAAAAATCCTTTTATTCACGAAAAGCTTTGACAATATATGAGAGCTTACAGGCAAATGGAAAAGATTATTCTTCAAACTCATATGCAATGACCCTCTATAATGCGAGCATCGTTTCAATGGAACAAAGTGAGTATAAAACAGCGATGGAATATGTAAAAAAAGCATGCTATATTTGGAAGAAGTTGGTGCAATCAACAACAGACCAGCAAATTCATGCATATTTGGCTGAAGCACAAAGACTGATCATATTTTTGGAGCGGAAGATGAAGTGAGTTATGCATAGTTACTCTTGATAGCATTTATATTGATACGATGCTGTCTGAAGTGGTCACTGGAGAATTCAGAATACATAAGAATTGAAGCAGAATCTCGATGTGGTTGAAATTATCAACTGCATCGAGATTTTTTAATCTTCCCCTACTATCAGAGTAATTATGTTGTGAGATGATTAATCCGCAATGAGGAAGGGCGTGCAGCTGCGAGTTCATATAAGAACTTGGAGTAATAACTCCCCCTCCTAAGCTGGCTAATTGCTCATGAGATACTTATCTCACAGGAGTGACAGAGAGTTTTTCCTTCCAAAAGGAACAGAGAACTCTCCCCTCCGGAGAACGGAATTGTCCATGAGACAATTAATTCATCGAAGGAAACTTCGAAAACGGAAATTTGAAAACTCTATAAGAAAAATGCCAAAATGCCTGGTTATCGGGGCGTATAGTTCGATAACAGCGACCATTGAGCGGCTGAAGACCTCTGGGGAATGCGACACCAATCGTTGCACGGTACTGGGCATTTGAACTGCACCCCATTTGTTAGACAGTATGGTATACTGTTTAGGAAATGGGGTGTTTTTGTATGCCGGAAAAGAAAAAGCAAAAGACATATAGTGGAGAATTCAAAATTGAAGTCGTTGAAACAATGCGAAAAGAAAATCTAAGTTACAAAGAAACCGTGAGACACTTTGGGCTGAGAAGCGATAAGCAAGTGCGTATGTGGGAGCGCATCTATCTGGAAGAAGGCAAAGAGGCTCTCTTGCTGGAACGTCGTGGACGAGCTTGTGCAGCCAGCGGAACACGGAAAGGGCGAAAGCCGAAATTAGACAAGCAGGTAGAAGAAGATCTCATTGCAGAGAATCAACGACTTCGTATGGAGATTGACTACTTAAAAAAATTGAGAGCCTTGGTACTGGAAGAGGAACGTCAAAACAGAAAGCACAAGTAGTTCAGGAACTAAGGCAGAAATATCCGTTAAAAGCGTTGCTGCAGCTTGCCGGGCTTCCTCGCAGCACATTCTACTACTATCTGCATCAATCTCAAAAGCCAGCGAGATACCAGATGGTAAAAGAAGCAATCGTTGCGATCTTCAACAAGAACAAGAAGCGGTATGGATATCGCAGAATCGCACAAGAACTACATAACAACGACATTTGCGTGAATCACAAGACGGTTCGGAAGCTCATAAAACAGTTGGGCTTGGTCTGCCATGTCCGTGAGAGAAGAAAGTACAATTCTTACAAAGGGGAGGTTGGCGAAGTGGCTCCCAATCTGTTAGAACGACATTTCAAAACGAACGAACCAAATCGAAAATGGGTCACAGACGTTACGGAGTTTAAGGTAAATGACCAGAAGCTTTATCTATCACCAATCATTGATCTGTTCAACGGAGAAGTGGTCAGTTATAATCTTAGCCGCCATCCTAATTTTAAGCAAGTCACGGATATGCTGGAAGGTGCTTTTCGGAAGCTGCCAGATAAAGTAGATGATTTGATTCTGCATTCAGATCAAGGCTGGCAGTACCAGATGAAGCTTTACCAAAACCTGCTGAAAGCGAAAGGCATTACACAGAGTATGTCTCGCAAAGCTACTTGTCTGGATAATGCCGTCGCCGAAAACTTCTTTGGCTTGCTCAAGACAGAGTTGTTCTATTTGGAAAAATTCAGTTCCATCGACCAGCTCGAAAAGGCCATTGTTGAGTATATCGACTACTACAACAACCGCCGAATCAAATTAAAACTAAACGGCCTGAGCCCTGTGCAGTACAGGATCCAGACCGTTCGAGTCGCTTGATCTTATTTTTGTCTAACTTTTGGGGTTCACTTCATCATGTCACCCCGCACTATTTTGTTATGCACGTTCTACTCTACAGTATCTTTTTACTACATTACCACCACATTAAAAAGTCAAATTGATCAGGTAATACTTTATTTTTTATTGAGGCTGACCTGTTTTTTGAATTCCTCCTTCATCACATCCTTTCCCTTGGAAGAAAGCATCTCATCCTCGCTCAGCTTTCCAACCTTGACCATCTGGCAGACTTTGATGAACGCCTTACCCATGGCAAGGGTCACAACGCCTGCCGTGCCGCCGGAAATGGCTGCACCTGCCACAGTGCCGACACCGGGAATCATTTTGAATAGGTTGCTTGCAATCGTTTTACCCACCACAGTGGCACCGCCTGCGCTCAAAGCAGCGGTGGCCAGCATCTTCAATCCATCTTTACCTACGTCGATTTCGTACACCGCGCAAATGCGAGCCATCAATGCCACCTGCTGCGCAATCATTGCCGGAGCGTCCGCAAATGGGATAGGGATTACACCTGTTGCTGTTGTAGATGCCACAGCAATTGCAACCGCATTTTCTGCCTTCTCATTCATTTCGGTCAATTTATAGTCTCGCATTTCTGCTTCAAAATCTGCCATCGTGTGTTACTCCTTTCAATTCAAAAAATAATCGTCTACTTCCTGCACGGTTTTTAACAGTGCATCCTCAGAAACGCCAACATAGCGGCCCAGCTCTACCGAAGCCAAAAAAGCCTTGTTCACATTGGTGTCAAAGGCAAGTTCTTCCAAGGATTTGAATTTCTTGAATGCCTGCCGGATCTCCAAAATCACCTGCATGTATTGCAATTGTAGCTGCTGATTCAGTATTTCCATCTCACGCTGGTACTTTGCAATCAGATCGGCTGATTTTTTGCCACCATATTTTTTGCAGATTTCGTAAGCAAACTGTCCTGCAATGTTGCCAATCACCGCACCAATCACAGGCACCGGAATCAATACCTGGCCCGCCAGCGAAGCAACAGCACTGACACCCACATCCAGACATACTGTTTCACAGTTGATAACGAAATCTTCTTTGCTCACATTTCCATTATTCAATTCCCTGACCTGTGCCGCAATACCAAAGAGTGCTGTTACATACGCAGATGCAACACTGGCCGGCGTTGCCGTAAAATTGGTCAGTGTATAAATCGAGGCCCCGCGGATGCCACCTTTCACAGTGCTAAGCCCCGTTTTACCAGCAATTTCCTTCCAATCCTTTTCATCAAATTCACTAATTTTTTTGCCAGACTTGCGCTTTGCTGCTATTGCCATACAGAAAGCAACGCCGCCCTCTGTAACAGCACTGACCGCCGTCGCTTTCGCACCTTCCCGAAGCGTCGGCTTCGACTCATCATAAGCCTCTTTGCGGCGTTCCTTATCCCGATCTTTGATTTCTTTTTCTTCGTTGTCAATGGTTTTTTTAACGGTTCCCTTTTGCACGTCCCTATAGTTGAGTGCCGAAGGTTCCAGATCGTCGAGCGTGATCCCGCTGTTCTCCAGAAATTCGGTGATCCATTTTGCCTGACTCAGCGTCGGAACGGTATTGGCATTCAGGCTGCTCAGATCCCCCTTCATATCAGCAACTTTCTTGACAATCTCATAGAAATCTTTCGGGATCTGGTATTTCCCACCATTTTTCAGGAAATCCGGGTAATGATCCAAATGCTCTTTTACAGCATCCAAACTATAATGACCGTTTGCCTGAGAAAACTTCTGCTGGATATTCACGCCGTTCCGAACCATATCGACTGGGCCATTGTCGTTGACCCACTCATAGACCGGTTCCTGCCCTTCAATCAGCGCTCGCGCATTTCCGAACCCGCACTCTGTTGCTTCTGCTAGAAAACCGTGCATTCCTTTTACGCCACCGCGGTCACTAGTGATTACATGGTCAACGGCTTCCTTTAGTGCTGCCAGCGTTTCCAGCGATGCTTCCAGATTCTGATCCTGCTGCTGCAATTTTGCGACCAGTTCGTCCAGCCGCATCTGATTCAGATAATTGATCCACGATGCCGTGGCCTGTTCTTGCGTACTGCTTACAACACGTTCTGCTGTCGCTTGCATCTGGTTCACCTTCCTTTTATTCGATTGCAGTATTCAGCAGCGTCGCCAATGTCTGGGTATTGTTTACCAATGTACCGAGGAACTTTTTGTCATCTACTCCCAAAACAGCATAGTCTGCATTGGTAAATTCCAAAATCCGGGTTTTCTGCTGATTGAGGTCATTCAGCAGTAGCAAGGTGCGATTCCGCAAATCGTCCACTTTGGCCGTAACTTCATCAAGTTCCTCTCTTGCTTTTGCGATTTCTTTTGCTTCTTCGATTGCCTTGTCCGCAATTTCCTTGTTTTTTCCGGTCATGGAAATCAGCGAAATCCCAGCAGATGTCGCTGTGATGCCCCATCCAATAGGACCTGCTAATGCAAGAAACGCCTGACCTGCAGCCATTCCAGCTCCCTGCTTTACTGCAAAACCGGCAAATGTACGACCAAGCCATGCATAGGCTGCTTTCTGCGCTGCAGCACCTGATAACGCACTGATAGCCGTACCCGTGGTCGCCGTGCCAAACGTGGTTGCAATGCTCATCATCGCAGTTGGTGCCATGGATGCAATCCCGATGCCAGCCGCCATACCGCCTGCAATATTAACGCCTGCTTTTACAGACGCATCGTAAGCCTCCTGCGCGTAGCGTTCTGTTTCTTTAAAATTTGCCAGTTCCTTTTCTACCTGACCAAATGTCGTTGCAAATTCTTTTGGTGTATTTGCAATACTGTTGATCACTGTTTGAATCATCTGGATCGTTTTCACCGAGTCCGTTCGCGTTTCATACAGCCGCTCACAAACATGGCTCATTGCCTTATAGGATTCGTTGTAGCTATTCACCATGTCTTCGTGGATCTTAAGCGCCTGTTTTTTCAAAGAAGCATTAAACACTTTCTTTTACCTCCCACTTTGCTATGTTACAAAGATATTTTTTCAATTACTAACCTTCCCGGCGTATAAGATTGAATTTTATACCAAGACAATTCTTCGCCTATCGGGTTTAGAAGGCGACTCACAAATGGGCTAACACCCGTTACAAGCGTCTTTCCAAGTGGCTTTGCTTTCAGGTCTAATGCATACTTCTTTTTTACAGTATCTGCATACGAAGTTACAATCGTGATTTCCTGCGCCTTTTCTTTCAGAGCATTGCGCAGCTCATTTTCATTTGCTACCATCTTCATAAAACAGCCTCCTTAATATTGGTTGTTCATCCGTTCGATTTCCTGCTTTATCTCCTGCACCAGCGTTTCCGGCGCAGTCACCCTGATTTTGCTGCCCTGACTGAGCAACCACATTTTCACGCCGGTGCCGAACACCTCTGCTTCAATGGAGCAAACGCCCTCTTTTTCATCTACGACTTTTGTCATGGGAAACTTGTCCCGTACAGCTTCCACCGATGGGCCATAGTAGTTGAAACTGATCTTCTGCGGTTCACCGCCGAACATGAACTGAGTGCGGTTCCTATACTCACCCTCTTTGAAGCGGTCTTTATAGGGTACAGAGAACTTTTCACCTGTTTCCTTGATGGAATGTATCCTATCAAGCCGGTAAATGGTAGGATAAGGATCGTTCTTTTTATGAAAAGCCTCTCTGGTAGAGTGATCTGTGATAACACCCATGAGATAGAAATAATACTCTGAAAACATCAACCCCACCGGCTCAACCGTCCGTTTTACGATCTGACGCTCTTTCAGTTTTTGATACTCGATTTCCAGCACCGACTGATTTCGGACGGCCTGTGCTACCATCCACAGATTGTCCGGGTCAACGGCTGCATGAGCCGGGTCGTGATAGTTGAACAGCTCATTACTGATAAACCACTCAATGTCTGCCTTTTCTTTCTGCGATACACAAAGATTCAGGATGATTTGCAGCTGCTTTTCCACCTGTTCTCTGGTGAAAGCTCGGCTTTCCAGCAGAATCTTGCACAGAGCCAGAGCTTCACCTTTGGAAAGTTGCTCAACCTCCTACGTGACCAGACGGTAGCCGTTTTCCTTTTTGTCGTACTCGATCTTCCGTACAATGCCTTCTTTGGCGCACTGTTCCGAAAGAAAATCCCGGATACTATCAATGTCTCTCTGAATGGAGCGGACGTTCACATGATACTGATCTGCGGCCTGTTGCTTATTGATGAGCTTACCGGAAAGGAAATCCTGATAAAGTTCCAAAACACGGGTCGTTTTTAAGGTATCTGCTGTCATTGGCTTGTCCTCCTCTTTGGTTCTGCCCCATTATAACAACGAAGATGGACAGGGAGTGTCTACCATATCATTTTCTGGATCTTTTTACTACAAATTTTGTCGAATCGTTTTTCTTCTTGTATCATATCACCCAAATCAGACGGCAGTAATGTGATTTTTACTATTCAAAGTATACGACTTATACAATTATCGGTCAAGCCTTGGAACAATAAAGTCGTAAGTAATCACTACGATTTTTACAAGGAGGTCAACCATGGAACGAGAGAAGCCTACATTTGATATTTTAGGGCGCATTGAACAGGAACGCCTTGCCCGTGGCTGGTCTGAGTATGCCCTAGCAGAGAACTCCGGGCTGACCCAATCCACCATCTCAACATGGCGGAGACGGAATCTTCAACCCAATGTAGCTTCTCTTGAGAAAATCTGCTCCGGCCTTGGTATCTCGCTTTCCCAGTTCTTTCAGGAGGAAGACTCTGTTTACTTAACATCCGACCAGAAGGAACTTCTTGATCTCTTGGCTAAACTCTCTCCTGCTCAAAGAGAGGCAGTTACTAAAATGCTGTGTGCTTTCCTATATATAGAGGAAGAACCCTGAGTTTCAACTGCATATTGCCAGATAAAAGCGGCCAAGCCTCAAAAAGCTTGACCGCTTTATCCTTTTGAATAATAGGGTTTAGGTACAGGATTCCCGGATTTTTGCCAGATCACTGTTCAGCAGCGTTTCATGTTCCAGAAGCTCTTTCTGGACAGCAAGCAGGAAATCTCTGTTGTCATAGAGAATCTTATAGGCTCTGCGGTAAAGTTCTTCCAGTTTTGCTAATTTAATTGCTTCATTATAGGAAAGTCTTGGTTCAGACAATCTATTTTCGCTAGGTTCAACTCCTGAACCCCCCACCAGAAAAGTGACACAGCCAGATATCCAGAAGCTGGTCTGCTTTCTTAATATCAGCCGCTGCACGAATGTCCATGAATTCCATAGATCAAAGCAGTTCCCGCCTTGCCTGCCAAGGTTTTTATGATCTCATCCTGAAATTCTTCTTCGCTCTTAGCATAAACAGCAAACCCACTCTCCATACCACCAATAGCACCATGACTTCCGCGAATTGTAATAATCCCAATGCTACCAGAATGCAGAACCTCTCCCACAACAGCATGCGCAGCCTCGTGCACGGCAATCATCTGGTGTTCCTGCGGATCCTCCTCACAGTCCGTTTTTCTGAGATTATAGACCACTTTTAAAAGTGCATCTATACCTTGTTAAGGAAAACCCTCTTGGTGAACCCTACAAGGTTGTCAAGCCCGTGTCAGACTGTACAGAATTCTCTGCTCGATATGCGATCGATCCACGGGACGGCTCTACGAGTATTGAAGCCCGGTACAGACTTCCTAACGGAACTCTTTCAGGCTTCCGTGTTGCCGATGACAAATTTCAGCAGAACGCTTTGATTCAAGGATTTTACAAAAGTGGCGGCACACTCCGCTGTGGAAAAGGTGGTCCCCGGTTATTTTATTCTGAAACGCGCTGTCGGGCACACGCCCAAATCCAAAACGCTGGATGAAGTCTATCTCCATCCGAAAGCGACCCAGATAATCGAAGCCTTTGACAAGGCCAATCAGCTGGTCAATGATAAAGTTCTGGCTCTGCCAGAAGAATAATCCCCACAAACCAGAAAAACCGTCAACGCATGAGAGAGCAATCTCTCGCGTTTGACGGTTTTCTTTTTTTGTTTTGCTGCCGTCATTCTGCACAAAAATCAAGGATAAAATTTTATACCAAAAAATTCGCAAAAATCTGGTTTACGGAGCCATTTTGCCGATCCTCCCCGAATTTTGCTACAGATCTGCTACAAACTTGCTACAAACGACTGAAAAGGGGGCCTCCTACACGTTTCATTATCAATATGCAAAAGTGAATCCGTTTCACTTTTGCATATCAAAAAGCACGTAGATACAAGAAAAAGCCGCTTACCTTTTCAGGTAAACGGCCTTACGTTTGGTGGAGCATTGTCCACAGCACTCGAACCCAACACTTCCTCACGGGTGACCGTTTTGGCATCGTCCGTGAAGTTGAAATTGAGCACGACCCGGTCATCAAAGACGTAGACCGAG
>ERZ1034901.1750-NODE-1750-length-14706-cov-26.494437_pt1 | contig 14706 bp, 14 predicted proteins | sample MGYA00520628_ERZ1034901 | MGnify/ENA primary metagenome ERZ1034901 (study PRJEB33766, sample SAMN09781783) | gut metagenome | biome: gut microbiome | host: Homo sapiens | place: Madagascar | study: EMG produced TPA metagenomics assembly of the PRJNA485056 data... | reverse complement strand
CTGTCATGGCATATCCTTACAACTTAAAAAAGCAAAAGGGCCGCAGATGCGACCCAGGTTTTGCTGATAAACAGATTTAATAGTCAATGAGTGTGCAGAATGTTCCCGCAGGCCCAATTCGTTAGAGGATCGAGGTGAGAGTAATTTTTCACGCCAGTGCTGGCTTGTTCCCCTCACCCTAACCCTCTCCCCAAAGGGGCGAGGGGACCGTCCGTGCACACATTATCTATTATCATCAATAACGAACGATTAAAAATCTTCGTTAGTTTCTGCTACGCCTTCGCTGTCATCTACAGAGAAATCCGGCGTTGAGTTCGGGTTGCTCAGCAGCAACTCACGTACTTTCTTCTCGATCTCTTTCGCGGTTTCCGGGTTGTCTTTCAGCCAGGCAGTCGCATTCGCTTTACCCTGACCGATCTTCTCACCTTTGTAGCTGTACCATGCACCCGCTTTCTCGATCAGCTTCTCTTTCACGCCCAGGTCAACCAGCTCGCCGTAGAAGTTGATACCTTCGCCGTAGAGGATCTGGAATTCAGCCTGTTTAAATGGTGCAGCGATTTTGTTCTTCACCACTTTCACGCGGGTTTCGCTACCCACCACGTTTTCGCCCTCTTTCACCGCGCCGATACGACGGATATCGAGACGAACAGAAGCGTAGAATTTCAGCGCATTACCACCGGTTGTGGTTTCCGGGTTACCGAACATCACACCAATTTTCATACGGATCTGGTTAATGAAGATCAGCAGCGTGTTGGACTGTTTCAGGTTACCCGCCAGCTTACGCATCGCCTGGCTCATCATACGTGCCGCAAGACCCATATGAGAGTCGCCGATTTCGCCTTCGATTTCCGCTTTCGGCGTCAGTGCCGCAACGGAGTCAACAACGATAACGTCTACGGCGCCAGAACGTGCCAGCGCGTCACAGATTTCCAGTGCCTGCTCGCCGGTGTCCGGCTGAGAGCACAGCAGATTATCGATATCGACACCCAGTTTACGTGCGTAGACCGGATCCAGCGCGTGTTCAGCATCGATAAACGCACAGGTTTTACCTTCGCGCTGCGCAGCGGCAATAACCTGCAACGTCAGCGTGGTTTTACCGGAAGATTCCGGTCCGTAGATTTCGACGATACGGCCCATCGGCAGACCACCTGCCCCAAGCGCGATATCCAGTGAAAGCGAACCGGTAGAGATGGTTTCCACATCCATAGAACGGTCTTCACCCAGGCGCATGATGGAGCCTTTACCAAATTGTTTCTCAATCTGGCCCAGTGCTGCCGCCAACGCTTTCTGTTTGTTTTCGTCGATAGCCATTTTTACTCCTGTCATGCCGGGTATTACCGGATAGTCAATATATTCTGTTGAAGCAATTATACTGTATGCTCATACAGTATCAAGTATTTTGTAGAAATTGTTGCCACAGCGTCTGCAAGGCATACGCCGTCGCCTGACGACGCACGGCTTCGCGGTCGCCACTGAAGCATTCCCGGCGGGTAATACCTTCGCCGCTGGCTGAGGCAAAAGCAAACCAGACGGTGCCAACAGGTTTCTCTTCGCTGCCGCCGTCTGGCCCAGCGATACCACTAATAGAAACGGCATAATCAGCACGAGCCGCTTTCAGGGCGCCAATTGCCATTTCCACCACGACGGGTTCACTCACCGCGCCATGCAGCGCCAGCGTCTCTTCTCGCACGCCGATCATCTGCGCTTTGGCTTCGTTACTGTAGGTGACAAATCCGCGTTCAAACCAGGCGGAACTACCGGCAATATCGGTAATCACTTTCGCTACCCAGCCGCCGGTACAAGACTCAGCGGTTGTTACGATTGCGCCACGGGCTTTCAGCGCCTGCCCTACCTGCTCGCTTAATTGCATCAGTTCACTGTCAGTCATCACAACCTCTGTCAGTCAAATATTTATGCCGGACAAGATAGCACTTTCCCGTAAAAGATGGGGACGAGCGATTCATTTTACGAGTCGCATTCCGAAATAAGACTGTTACGACCAACCAGTAAAGAAAAAGGCTACCATGCCGCGTTCACATTGATATGTATTCACAGGGAGAGAAAAGTAATGGCAACAAAGAAAACGGATAACACCCCACAAAACGTACTCAAACAGACCACGCAAATGCGTATGTGGGTCACCATTGGCGGCGTCAGCGCCCTGGTTGCAGTGGTATGTAAGATTTTATCTTCTGGCTATCTTGAACCTTTCGATTTTGGTCAGGCTGCGTTAGGCGTTGTCTGCCTGGGATATACAGTGTCGCTGTCTAAGAAAATCAAACAATTACGTCAGCAATCTCTTTCAAATAAACAGTAAGATAGCAGAGGGAGGTTTAACCCCCCTCTTGCAAAGAGTTACTGTACGCGCGCCAGCGCCACGGCCTGTCCTAACTGCCAGACCGCCATTGCGTAATGGGTGCTGTGGTTGTAACGGGTGATGGTGTAGAAGTTCGGCAAACCGTACCAGTACTGATACCCCGTCCCGACATCCAGACGCAGCAAGCTGGCCTGCTGATGATTGCCCAGTGGCTGCTGTGGCGTCAGCCCTGCCGCTGCAAGTTGTGAAATGCTGTACTTGGTTTTGAAGCCATTTGGCAAGCCCGGAGCCTGACCATTTGCCATTACAGCGACCTGATCGCCTTTCACCCAGCCATGCGCTTTGAAATAGTTCGCCACGCTGCCAATGGCATCAACCGGATCCCACAGGTTGATATGTCCGTCGCCGCTGAAATCCACGGCGTATTGTTTGTAAGACGACGGCATAAACTGACCGTAGCCCATTGCCCCGGCAAAGGAACCTTTCAGATTGAGCGGATCGTCCTGCTCATCGCGCGCCATCAGCAGGAAAGTTTCCAGCTCGCCAGAGAAATACTCCGCGCGGCGTGGGTAGTTAAATGACAGCGTCGCCAACGCATCGAGGATGCGGGTTTTACCCATCACGCGTCCCCAGCGGGTTTCGACGCCGATAATCCCGACAATAATTTCCGGCGGTACGCCATACACCTGCCACGCGCGATTCAGCGCATCTTCATACTGGTTCCAGAAAACCACGCCGTTCTGCACGTTATCCGGCGTAATAAATTTTTTGCGATAACGCAACCATGCGCCATTCGGGCCTGATGGCGGCTTCACTGATGTGGTTGGTGCCTGGTTATCCATCAGCCGCAGTACCGAATCCAGACGTTTCGCCTGAGAGAGGATTTCCTGCAACTGCTGACGATTGAAGCCGTGTTTGTTCACCATTTTGTCGATGAACTGCTGCGCATTCGGGTTGTTAGCGAAGTCACCGCCCATCTGCATCACATTGTGCTGCGGCTCAAGCAGGAAGCCGCCGGACGGCGTTCCGGTGGTCGTTTCAGTCTCAGTAGGTTTTGGCTTGCTGCTACAGGCGGCAAGCAACACAAAAAGGGGAAGTAATGTTACATAACGACGCTTGACCATGAGGAGTCCATTTAACAGATTCAACCAGGGGCAAGTATGGTAAAGCATCCCGCCCCGCACAAGGAAGCGGTAGTCACTGCCCAATACGGACTTTACATAACACAAATCACCTTCATCGCCATTCTCTTAACTAAACTTTCAAATTAAAATATTTATCTTTCATTTTGCGATCAAAATAACACTTTTAAATCTTTCAATCTGATTAGATTGTGTTGCCGTTTGGTAATAAAACAATAAATTTCAAAGGAGAGAACAATGATAGAAACCATTACTCATGGCGCAGAGTGGTTCATCGGGCTGTTCCAGAAAGGTGGAGAGGTGTTTACCGGGATGGTGACCGGCATTCTTCCGCTGTTGATAAGCCTGCTGGTAATCATGAACGCGCTGATTAATTTTATCGGGCAGCACCGCATTGAACGATTTGCTCAACGTTGCGCCGGCAATCCTGTTTCTCGTTACCTGCTATTACCGTGCATTGGCACGTTTGTCTTTTGTAACCCGATGACCTTAAGTCTGGGTCGTTTTATGCCGGAAAAGTTCAAACCCAGCTATTACGCGGCGGCCTCTTATAGCTGCCACTCAATGAACGGTCTCTTCCCTCATATCAACCCCGGCGAACTGTTTGTTTATCTTGGCATTGCCAGCGGTCTGACGACGCTGAATCTGCCACTTGGCCCACTGGCTGTGAGCTACCTGCTGGTTGGTCTGGTCACCAACTTCTTCCGTGGCTGGGTGACCGACCTGACCACCGCCATTTTTGAGAAAAAGATGGGCATTCAACTTGAACAGAAAGTTCACCTGGCAGGAGCGGCATCATGACGCGTATTCGGATCGAAAAAGGCAATGGTGGCTGGGGTGGCCCGCTTGAACTGGAAGCCACGCCAGGTAAAAAAATCGTCTATATCACCGCCGGAACCCGGCCTGCAATTGTCGACAAACTGGCACAGCTTACTGGCTGGCAGGCTATCGACGGCTTTAAAGAAGGTGAACCTGCGGAAGCGGAAATCGGCGTTGCGGTAATCGACTGCGGCGGCACACTGCGCTGCGGCATCTATCCAAAACGGCATATTCCCACCATTAATATCCACTCGACGGGCAAGTCCGGTCCACTGGCGCAGTACATTGTGGAAGATATTTATGTCTCTGGCGTAAAAGAAGAAAACATCACTGTAGTGGGTGATGCGACACCACAACCCTCTTCCGTGGGCCGTGACTATGACACCAGTAAGAAAATCACCGAACAAAGCGATGGTTTACTGGCGAAGGTGGGAATGGGTATGGGGTCCGCCGTTGCGGTGCTGTTTCAATCTGGTCGTGACACCATCGACACTGTTTTAAAAACCATTCTGCCGTTTATGGCATTCGTCTCGGCGCTCATTGGCATCATTATGGCTTCTGGCCTTGGTGACTGGATTGCTCACGGTCTTGCTCCGCTGGCGAGCCATCCACTGGGGCTGGTTATGCTGGCGCTCATCTGCTCCTTCCCGCTGCTTTCGCCTTTCCTGGGCCCTGGCGCCGTTATCGCGCAGGTTATCGGCGTATTGATTGGTGTGCAGATTGGTCTCGGCAATATTCCGCCGCATCTGGCTTTACCGGCGCTGTTTGCCATCAACGCGCAGGCGGCCTGCGACTTTATCCCGGTCGGTTTATCGCTGGCGGAAGCCCGTCAGGACACGGTTCGCGTCGGGGTTCCTTCTGTACTGGTGAGCCGCTTTTTGACCGGCGCACCGACTGTACTGATCGCCTGGTTTGTCTCCGGTTTTATCTATCAATAGAGGCTGAAACATGACCGTTATTTATCAGACCACCATCACCCGTATCGGCGCGAGCGCCACTGACGCTTTCAGCGACCAGATGCTCATCACCTTTCGTGAAGGCGCACCTGCGGATCTCGAAGAATATTGCTTCATCCATTGCCACGGCGAATTGAAAGGTGAACTCCATCCCGGTTTGCAATTTTCTCTCGGCCAGCATCGTTATCCGGTGACCGCCGTTGGCAGCGTGGCGGAAGACAATCTTCGCGAACTGGGTCATGTCACCCTGCGCTTCGATGGTTTAAGCGAAGCGGAATTTCCGGGCACTGTCCATGTGGCAGGCCCTGTACCCGACGATATCGTACCGGGATCGGTTTTGAAGTTTGAATCTGTTAAGGAGTAAAAAAATGAATCAGGTTGCCGTTGTCATCGGTGGTGGGCAAACCCTGGGCGCGTTCCTGTGCCACGGTCTGGCTGGCGAGGGGTATCGCGTAGCGGTTGTCGATATTCAGAGCGACAAAGCCGCAAATGTGGCGCAAGAAATTAACGCCGAATATGGTGAGGGAACGGCGTACGGTTTTGGTGCTGACGCCACCAGCGAGCAGAGCGTTCTGGCGCTCTCTCGTGGGATAGATGAAATCTTTGGTCGCGTCGATTTACTGGTCTACAGCGCCGGAATTGCAAAAGCAGCGTTTATCAGCGATTTTCAGCTTGGCGATTTTGACCGCTCGCTACAGGTGAATCTGGTGGGTTATTTCCTGTGCGCGCGTGAATTTTCGCGTTTGATGATCCGCGACGGGATTCAGGGACGCATTATTCAGATCAACTCGAAATCCGGCAAAGTGGGCAGCAAACACAACTCTGGCTATAGCGCAGCGAAATTTGGTGGCGTCGGGCTGACTCAATCACTGGCGCTGGATCTGGCGGAGTACGGCATTACGGTGCATTCACTGATGCTCGGTAACCTGCTGAAATCGCCGATGTTCCAGTCACTGTTGCCACAATACGCGACCAAGCTGGGTATCAAACCGGACCAAGTCGAGCAGTATTACATCGATAAAGTACCGCTCAAACGCGGCTGCGATTATCAGGATGTGCTGAATATGCTGCTGTTCTACGCCAGTCCAAAGGCGTCGTACTGCACCGGACAGTCGATCAATGTCACCGGTGGTCAGGTGATGTTCTGATCAACAGCGGAGATCCCTTAAGGATCTCCGCGAGACTAATAGAATGCCTGATGCGCTACGCTTATCAGGCCCACAGGACTTCCGCCACTACATTAAGGAGAAGTTATGGTATCCGCACTCATCACCGTCGCCGTTATCGCCTGGTGTGCGCAACTGGCCTTAGGCGGCTGGCAAATTTCTCGTTTTAATCGAGCCTTCGACGCGCTCTGCCAGCAAGGGCGCGTCGGTGTAGGCCGTTCCAGTGGGCGCTTTAAGCCACGGGTCGTGGTCGCCATCGCCCTGGACGATCAGCAGCGCGTCACCGACACCTTGTTTATGAAAGGACTGACCGTTTTCGCCCGACCACAAAAAATTCCCGCAATTAAGGGTATGTATTCTGGTGATTTGAGGCCCGATGTGATCTTTCCCCGTGATCCACTATCACAGAATGCTCTATCATTGGCGCTTAAACTGAAACGTGGATAATTTCGTTGTGAATGTTACTTGCTTGCGAAGTTATCATTTTGAAACCTAAATCAGGTAATCACGCCCATGAAACCTCGTCAGCGTCAGGCCGCCATTCTGGAGTACCTGCAAAAGCAGGGGAAATGCTCGGTTGAAGAATTGGCGCAATACTTTGACACCACAGGCACCACCATTCGCAAAGATCTGGTTATTCTGGAACATGCAGGAACCGTCATCCGTACCTATGGCGGCGTGGTGTTAAATAAAGAGGAATCCGATCCGCCTATCGATCATAAAACGCTCATCAACACCCACAAGAAAGAGCTGATTGCGGAAGCCGCCGTCAGTTTTATTCATGATGGCGATTCGATCATTCTTGATGCTGGCAGTACCGTATTGCAGATGGTCCCCATGCTCTCGCGCTTTAATAACATCACGGTGATGACCAACAGCCTGCATATCGTCAACGCGCTATCCGAACTGGATAACGAACAAACCATCCTGATGCCAGGCGGAACATTTCGCAAAAAATCGGCCTCATTTCACGGGCAACTGGCAGAGAATGCCTTCGAGCATTTCACCTTCGATAAATTATTTATGGGCACCGACGGCATCGATCTCAATGCGGGCGTAACCACGTTCAACGAGGTCTATACCGTCAGTAAGGCAATGTGCAATGCCGCGCGCGAAGTGATTTTGATGGCTGACTCATCGAAGTTTGGCCGTAAAAGCCCCAACGTAGTTTGCAGTCTTGAAAGCGTCGATAAACTGATTACCGACGCAGGTATCGATCCGGCGTTTCGTCAGGCGCTGGAAGAGAAAGGGATCGACGTGATCATTACCGGAGAAAGCAATGAGTGAAGCACTACTAAACGCAGGGCGTCAGACGTTAACCCTGGAGTTGCAGGAAGCAAGCCGTTTACCGGAACGTCTGGGCGATGATTTTGTTCGCGCCGCCAATATCATCCTGCACTGCGAAGGCAAAGTGGTGGTTTCGGGAATTGGCAAATCGGGCCACATTGGCAAAAAGATCGCCGCAACGCTTGCCAGTACCGGCACACCGGCTTTTTTTGTCCATCCCGCAGAAGCACTGCACGGCGATCTGGGGATGATTGAAAGCCGCGATGTGATGCTGTTTATCTCTTACTCCGGTGGCGCGAAGGAACTGGATCTGATTATTCCGCGTCTGGAAGATAAATCCATCGCGCTGCTGGCGATGACCGGCAAACCGACATCACCGCTGGGTCTGGCGGCGAAAGCAGTGCTGGATATTTCCGTCGAACGCGAAGCCTGCCCGATGCACCTTGCGCCGACCTCCAGCACTGTGAATACCCTGATGATGGGTGACGCACTAGCGATGGCAGTCATGCAGGCGCGCGGTTTTAATGAAGAAGATTTTGCCCGCTCCCACCCTGCTGGCGCGCTGGGCGCTCGCTTGCTGAATAAAGTACATCATCTGATGCGCCGTGATGACGCCATCCCGCAGGTGGCGTTAACCGCCAGCGTGATGGATGCGATGCTGGAACTCAGCCGCACCGGTCTGGGGCTGGTGGCAGTATGTGACGCTCAACAACAGGTACAAGGCGTCTTTACCGACGGTGATTTACGTCGCTGGCTGGTTGGCGGCGGCGCACTCACCACGCCGGTTAATGAAGCGATGACGGCAGGCGGCACCACATTACAGGCGCAAAGTCGCGCCATCGACGCTAAAGAGATCCTGATGAAGCGCAAAATCACTGCCGCACCGGTGGTGGATGAAAACGGCAAACTCACCGGCGCGATTAACCTGCAGGATTTCTATCAGGCCGGGATTATTTAATCCTTCAATCCCAGACGTTTCGCCAGCCGATGCAGGTTGGCGACGTCGGTTTCCAGCATCCGCGCGCAGGCGGCCCAGTTGTGATGATTTTGTGCCAGTGCCTGGCGAATAGTTTCACGCTGGAACGCTTCTGTCGCTTCACGCAGATTTTGCTTAATAACGGGCACCGCCGCCGCTTCTGGCGTCGGCAACGTCACCTCAGGAAAAGCAAAATGTTGCGCCTCAAGAATCACTTCATCGCCGCTGCGGGTGGCTCTCGACAGTACTACCGCCCGATGAATAGCATGTTCCAGTTCACGCACGTTTCCCGGAAAACTGTAGTGTTGCAGTAAATTTCGCGCACTGGCGCTTAATACCACGCGGGAAAGCCCCAGCCGCAGGCGGCACTGCTCGCAGAAATACCCCGCCAGCAGAATGACGTCATCGCCCCGCTCACGCAGCGGCGGCACCGAAAGTGGAAACACGCTCAGGCGATGAAACAAGTCGGCGCGGAATCGCCCTGCCAGCACCTCTTCACGCAAGTCGCGGTTAGTCGCCGCCAGCACGCGCACATCGACCCGCAAACTGCGGTCATCGCCAACGCGCTGAATATCGCCATACTGCAACACCCGCAGCAGCTTGGCCTGCAATGCCAACGACAACTCGCCGATCTCATCGAGAAACAGCGTGCCGTTATCCGCCATTTCAAACTTCCCGCTGCGGTTACTGATAGCGCCAGTAAACGCTCCTTTCACATGCCCGAACAATTCACTTTCCGCCACACTTTCCGGCAGTGCGGCACAGTTGAGATAGACCAGCGGATTCACCGCCCGTGGCGAGGCTTCATGAATCGCTTTCGCCACCAGCTCCTTACCGGTTCCCGTCTCACCGCTGATCAGGACGTTGAGATCGGACGCCGCCACAATCTCAATCTCTTTTTTCAATTGCGTCATGCCTGGGGACAAGCCAATCATCTGCGTCTGTTTCACCGCTTCAAACGGCGCGGCATCGCCCGGCAGCATATTCTGGCTTTCCAGTTGTTCAATCAGCAACGCATTACTTAACGCCCCAGCCGCCAGCGCAGCAATCAGCCGTAGCTCTTCATCGCTGAAAACATCGAACTGATCGGGCTGCATCCCGTCGAGCGTCAGTGCGCCGATCAGGTTTTGCCCGGCAAACAACGGCAGACCAACGCAGGCGTGAACCTTCAGTCTCTCCTGCCCGGGAATCAAACCGTCATAGGGATCGGGCAATTCGCTGTCTGCGGGAAAGCGCACCACGTCCCCAGCGCGGGCAATCGCTTCCAGCCGAGGATGCCCTTCCAGCGCAAAGCGTCTACCGAGTACATCCTTCGCCAGCCCGTCGATGGCAAGCGGAATAAACTGCCGCGAGTCGTAACGTAGCAACGCAGACGCATCGCACTCCAGCACCTGACGCAGCGTGGTGATCAGGCGCTGAAAACGATCCTGATGACCAATCCCACGCTGCAATTCGATGGCGATATTCGCCAGCACATCAACGGAAAAACTCATCTTTGCCTCACTGTCAATTTGACTATTGATATTGTCATATTGACCATTTTATTGATAGTCATTTTGACTACTCACTAATGAGCATAAATTAATTTATACATTAAAAACAATCAGATAAAAAACTGGCACGCAATCTGCAATTAACAAGACATCTTTTTAGAACACGCTGAATAAATTGAGGTTGCTATGTCTATTGTGGTGAAAAATAACATTCATTGGGTGGGTCAACGTGACTGGGAAGTACGTGATTTTCACGGCACGGAATATAAAACGCTGCGCGGCAGCAGCTACAACAGCTACCTCATCCGCGAAGAAAAAAACGTGCTGATCGACACCGTCGACCATAAATTCAGCCGCGAATTTGTGCAGAACCTGCGTAATGAAATCGATCTGGCGGATATCGATTACATCGTGATTAACCATGCAGAAGAGGACCACGCCGGGGCGCTGACCGAACTGATGGCGCAAATTCCCGATACGCCGATTTACTGTACTGCCAACGCTATCGACTCGATAAATGGTCATCACCATCATCCGGAGTGGAATTTTAATGTGGTGAAAACTGGTGACACGCTGGATATCGGCAACGGCAAACAGCTCATTTTTGTCGAAACGCCAATGCTGCACTGGCCGGACAGCATGATGACTTACCTGACAGGCGACGCGGTGCTGTTCAGTAACGATGCTTTCGGTCAGCACTACTGCGACGAGCATCTGTTCAACGATGAAGTGGATCAGACCGAGCTTTTCGAGCAGTGCCAGCGTTACTACGCCAATATCCTGACGCCGTTCAGCCGCCTGGTAACGCCGAAAATTACCGAGATCCTGGGCTTTAACTTGCCAGTCGATATGATAGCGACCTCTCACGGCGTGGTATGGCGCGATAACCCGACGCAAATTGTCGAGCTGTACCTGAAATGGGCGGCGGATTATCAGGAAGACAGAATCACCATTTTCTACGACACAATGTCGAATAATACCCGCATGATGGCTGACGCTATCGCCCAGGGGATCGCGGAAACCGACCCGCGCGTAGCGGTGAAAATTTTCAACGTCGCCCGAAGCGATAAAAACGAAATCCTGACCAATGTCTTCCGCTCAAAAGGCGTGCTGGTCGGCACTTCGACGATGAATAACGTGATGATGCCGAAAATCGCCGGGCTGGTGGAGGAGATGACCGGATTGCGCTTTCGTAATAAACGCGCCAGTGCTTTCGGCTCTCACGGCTGGAGCGGCGGTGCGGTGGATCGTCTTTCCACGCGCCTGCAGGATGCGGGTTTCGAAATGTCGCTTAGCCTGAAAGCCAAATGGCGACCAGACCAGGACGCTCTGGAGTTATGTCGTGAACACGGTCGCGAAATCGCCCGTCAGTGGGCGCTCGCGCCGCTGCCACAGAGCACGGTGAATACGGTGGTTGAAGAAGAAACCTCTACTGCCACGACGGCTGACCTCGGCCCACGGATGCAATGCAGCGTCTGCCAGTGGATTTACGATCCGGCAAAAGGCGAGCCAATGCAGGACGTTGCGCCAGGAACGCCGTGGAGTGAAGTCCCGGATAACTTCCTGTGCCCGGAATGTTCACTCGGCAAAGACGTCTTTGACGAACTGGCATCGGAGGCAAAATGAGCAACGGCATTGTGATCATTGGTTCGGGCTTCGCCGCCCGCCAACTGGTGAAAAATATTCGCAAACAGGACGCCAGTACTCCGTTAACCCTGATTGCCGCCGACAGCATGGATGAGTACAACAAACCTGACCTCAGCCATGTGATCAGTCAGGGGCAACGTGCCGACGACCTTACCCGCCAGACGGCAGGTGAATTTGCCGAGCAGTTTAATCTGCGCCTGTTTCCGCACACCTGGGTGACGGATATCGATGCCGAAGCCCATGTGGTGAAAAGTCAGAATAATCAGTGGCAATACGACAAGTTAGTGCTGGCAACCGGTGCCAGCGCCTTTGTCCCGCCAGTGCCCGGGCGTGAGTTAATGCTGACGTTAAATAGTCAGCAAGAGTATCGCGCCTGTGAAACGCAACTGCGGGATGCCCGACGCGTGTTGATTGTTGGCGGTGGTTTGATTGGTAGCGAACTGGCGATGGATTTTTGTCGTGCAGGCAAAGCGGTCACGCTAATCGACAACGCTGCCAGTATTCTGGCATCGTTAATGCCACCGGAAGTAAGCAGCCGCTTGCAGCATCGGTTGACGGAGATGGGCGTCCATCTGCTGTTGAAATCTCAGTTGCAGGGGCTGGAAAAAACGGATTCTGGCATTCGGGCAACGCTGGATCGCCAACGCAGCATCGAAGTAGATGCAGTAATTGCCGCCACCGGACTGCGCCCGGAAACCGCCCTGGCACGACGTGCCGGACTGACGATTAATCGCGGCGTTTGCGTCGATAGTTATCTGCAAACCAGTAATGCCGATATTTACGCGCTGGGCGATTGCACAGAAATTAACGGTCAGGTACTGCCGTTCCTCCAGCCGATTCAACTTAGCGCGATGGTGCTGGCAAAAAATCTTCTCGGCAATAACACGCCGCTGAAACTACCGGCGATGCTGGTGAAAATCAAAACGCCGGAATTACCGCTGCATCTGGCAGGCGAAACCCAGCGTCAGGATTTACGCTGGCAGATTAATACCGAACGCCAGGGAATTGTGGCGCGCGGCGTTGACGATGCCGACCAGCTTCGCGCCTTTGTGGTCAGTGAGGATCGGATGAAAGAGGCGTTCGGATTGTTGAAAACGTTGCCGATGTAGGGATGATTTTCTCCCTCGCCCAAAGGGGCGAGGGGACTGTTCGTGCTCCTTTTAAGGTTCAGTTACGCCACATCCGCCACTATGCAGCATGCATGATGCGAGCCGCAGCAATAACCCCCTGCCCCAGAGACAACCCGCCATCACCCGCCGGTAAACTCTGCGGGAAGAGCAACGTGAAATCAGCGAGATAATGCGCCAGCCGTGCGCGCAGCAAACGGTTATGAATAACGCCACCACTAAATACCAGCGTAGTGATACCCCGCATCGTAGCCTGCTCACGCATCAACGATGCAAAACCCTGCGCCAGCGCATCATGAAACGCCCACGCACGTTCATTAACCGGTGCCTGCCAGTTCAGCCACTGCTGCCAGAAGGTGGCGAGATCCAGTTGATTGTCCACCAGCGGCATCGTTACCTGATGCTTCACGCCGTGGCACGAAGCCGCCAGCGCCTCCAGCGCACAAGCCGCTTCGCCTTCATAACTTAATGTGGCTGGCGCACAGTCCAGCGCCGCCGCTACGGCATCGAACAAACGCCCGCACGATGACGCCAGCGGCGCGTTAATTCCACGCTCAATCGCCCGCGCCAGCACGCTCCAGTTTTGCTGTTGCACACTTGCCGTTTCAGAGTAACTCTGCCACTCCGGCACAAAGCGCAGGCACTGCGCCAGCAGGTTACGCCACGGCTGCTTTGCGGCAAGATCGCCCCCCGGAAGCGCCACCGCAGGCAAGCCGCCCAGGTGCTGGCATTCGCGATAGTTCACCCGCAGGCACTCGCCGCCCCACAAAGCGCCGTTCTCCCCCATACCGATACCGTCGAGCGTCAACGCAATGACATCACCGCCATCCAGCGGCCAGTGATGTTCTGCCAGACACGCCGCTGCGTGGGCATGATGATGAAGCACCGTTTGCGTCGGCAGATTCATTTCGCTCGCCCACTGGCTGGAGACATAGCCCGGATGCACGTCATGCACAACGTATTGCGGGGTAAAATCGTAGATGTTTTGCATCAGGCGTAACGCTTCGCGCCACTGCATCTGGATGCCATCGTCACTTAAATCGCCCAGATGCTGACTCAACACCGCTTGCTCACCGCGCACCAGGCAGAAGGTATTTTTCAGATCCGCACCAAGACACAGCACAGGCGGTATATTTTTAAAGCCCGGAGGCAAAGCCAGCGCATCCGGCACATACCCCCGCGAACGGCGCAGCATTTCGCCGCTTTCGCGCACCACCGAATCATCCATCCGCTGCACGATGTCGCGGTTATGTATCAAGAATCCGTCGGCAATGCCCTGCAAATCCGCCAGCGCCTGTTCGTTGCTGATAGCCGGTGGTTTACCGCTCAGATTGCCGGAGGTCATCACCAGCGGGCATTGCAGTTCCTGTAACAGCAAATGCTGGAGCGGGTTCGCAGGCAACATCACCCCAACTTCGTTAAGGCCAGGGGCGATATCATCACAAAGCTCAGGAACATATTTTTTATCCACCAGCACAATCGGCGCGGCGGGTGTGGTAAGCAACTGACGGGCAGCGTCTGGTAAATCTTCTGCCACTGGCAACATAACCGCCAGCGGTTTCGCCGGGCGATGTTTGCGTGCCCGTAGTGTCGCCACCGCGTTACTGTTACGCGCATCGCAGGCGAGATGAAATCCGCCAATCCCTTTGATGGCGACAATGTTACCCGCTTTTAGCTGTGCGATAGCTGCCTGTAATGCCGCCTCTTGCTCGGCACGTTCGCCATGACTTACCCATTCAAGATGCGGGCCACACTCCGGGCAGGCCACCGGCTGGG
>ERZ1034901.1734-NODE-1734-length-14820-cov-21.469353_pt1 | contig 14820 bp, 22 predicted proteins | sample MGYA00520628_ERZ1034901 | MGnify/ENA primary metagenome ERZ1034901 (study PRJEB33766, sample SAMN09781783) | gut metagenome | biome: gut microbiome | host: Homo sapiens | place: Madagascar | study: EMG produced TPA metagenomics assembly of the PRJNA485056 data... | reverse complement strand
TCCAGCCCACAGAGGCGCGCTGGTTCAGCGGGTCGTCGCCGTAGCCCAGCTGCTTCACGATGTGCTGCAGGCCGCCGCCCTCCAGCTCGGTGGTGGCGTAGGCGTGGGCACCCAGCACCAGGGTGCCAAACACCGCAAGGCCCGAGGGGCAGCCGGTGCCCGTCCAGATCTTTGCCTCGCTGGTCTCCACAAAGCGCACGTTGCCGATCTTGCCGATCTCGCCCTCAAAGATCTCATCGGGGCTGGCGTACTTGTGGGCCTCCACCCAGGCCGGGTCCTTCTTCAGGTCGTAGGCCGTGTACGGGTGGATGATGCACACATAGCTGCCGCCAGCAGAGCCGATGGGGTCCGCATTCTGCACCTTCAGCTGGGCCACTGCCTGCTCGATCAGGTCCACGGTCAGCTGGGCCGTGGCGTCCAGACCCGCACGGCTGGTCACGGCGGTCTCAACGCCGTCGCTCACCTTAGGCGCGTAGATCACGTTGGTGCCGCCGGCCAGAATGTCGCGCACGATGGTGTCCATGGTGCGGCCGCTCTGGCTTGCCAGCACGCTGGTGGCCTGCACCACGTTGTTGTCAATGGTGGTCATCTGCACCATGTCGGTCAGGGGCACCCAGCCGCCGTACTGGTGCACCTCAGCGGTCACCGTGGTCACGGTCAGGGCCTGGCCTTCCGGGGTCACACCCTCGGTCAGGGGCGTGGTGGCCTTGGGCAGCGCGTCATACTTGCGGAACTCGATGATCTTGCCGTTGTTGGCCGGGATCGGGTAGCTGTCGCCGAACTGGTCATGCACCAGCGCCGGCAGCGCCTGGTCGATGAGGCGGCGCTCGTAAAAGGTCTTCATCTCGGCGCTCATGCCGGAGCTGCCGGTGGTGTTCTGCAGCTGCTCGTGCGCATCCGCAAACAGCTGCAGGTTCAACTTCTTCCATTTCATGGTTTGGTCCTCCTTCAAAGGTTTATGTTCTCACACCCTCGTGTGGGAAGTCGTTACAGCGTGATCTTCTCGCCCCGGCGTGCCCTGCGTTCCAGGTCCTCCAGCTGGCGGCGACTCATGCTGGCCACGTCCACATGGGTGGTCACCGCGCCGCCGGGCCGGGTGCCGTTCTCGCCGGGCCGGCCGGCCCTCTGCTGGATGCGTGCCGCCACGCCCTGCTCCACCTTCTGGGCGGTCTGGGCCGTGGCCTGCTGCATGATGTGGTCAAAGTAGGCGGCCCGGTAAGCGTCCGGCAGGCTCACGCCCCGGCGCATCAGGTCGGCCACCTGCTCGTTGGCCAGCACCTCCTGCAGCTCAAAATCCGGGTACTGGGTCTTCAGCTGGGCGGCCTGGGCCTCCCACTGTGCCTGGATCTGGCTCACCCGCTGCTGGCGGGTCGCTTCCTGCTGCATGGCCTGCAGCTGCGCGTTGCGGGTGTTGCTGCGCTTCAGGTCGCTCTCCATCTTGTCCAGCTCCCGGGCCGTTTTCACGCTCACACCCCGCTGCTGGGCCAGGTCCTCGTAATATTTCTCGTCCTTCACGCGGCCGTTCTCCACCGCCTCGATCAGGCCGTCCAGGTCATCGGTGTCCACGCCGTAGGCATTGGCCAGTGCCTGGGTCAGCCGCGCCACCTGCGGATTCTGCCGGATGTTCTCCGTGGCCTTATCAATGGCCCGCTGCATCATCTCCTGGAACACGTCGCTGTACTCGCCCTGCACCATCTCGCCAAAGGCCCGCCGGCGCTCCTCCGGGGTCTTTTCGGCCTTGGGCTCCTTAGCAGGTTCCTGGTGCTTCTCCGCTTCCGCCGGGTCACTCTCACTGCCAGAGGCCCCCTCCTTGAGGGGGCTGCCGCCCGCAGGCGGCTGGGGGAGTTTCTCCCCGCCTGCCGCCTTCCCTTTCAGCGCCCCGCTGCGCCGCGCCAGCCGCTCCTGCGCCGGCCGCAAAGCCGGTGCCTGCACCGCCGGGGCCGTAGCTTCCGCCGCACCGCCCTCTGCAGCACCTGCGCCGCCGTCTCCGCCTTCGGCAAATTTCTGCAGGTTCAGTGCCTTTTCCGGCGCATCGCAGCCGTCGCTGTCATCGTAAATGTACAACTCCACATGGTCCGGGTACTGCCCGGCCAGCTCGCTCAGCCCTTCCTCCACAAAGTCGTACCATGCAGCAACCATGATTCCGGTCATGCCGCCGCTGGGCTTTGCCTGCACCACAAAAGACTCACCGTGCTGCACGCAGCTGCTCTCCAGCTGCTTCTGCCGTGCAGCCTCCTCCACCTTGTTGGCCAGCGTCTGCAGCAGCACGCTCACTGCCGCACACACAATGTCCTGGCCTTTGGGTGCATAGTCTGCGTGGCCGCTTGCTGCTACGCTGTAGCCCTTGTCGCTCTGCATCATTTCCACTTTGATCACGCCGTTTTCCTCCTGTCGTTCCTGTTCCAATCGGAGAGCCGAGAAAAAAGCGTTAAGCGCAGCGACTAGCTTTTTTCTCGGCTCGACTTCTTCTTTGGGGTCTGAAAGGGGCGAGCAGCCCCTTTCTCGTGGGTCCAGCGCGTCGAAATCGCTGTGACCTTGCCGCGCTGAACACGCGTCATTTGCTTCGCAAACCGGTCTGCGGCTTAAAAGCCCCACTGGGGCTTTCATGCCCTGCGGGCACCGCCGCGCTTTTCTGGTTCTCTTTTGTGCGGCAAAAGAGAACGTCCCCCGTCATTCTTTGTTCGGGTTGTTCGCATCCATGGCCCGCTTGGCCGCCTGTGTCGAGAGACTGTTGTTCCCTTCGCCCACCGCAGCGCCCAGGCTGTTGGTGGTGCTGCGGGTCACATTGCTGCTGCCGCTGCCGCCACCCGTGCTGCCCGCCGCCTGCGCAGCCGCTCCTGCCGCCTCGCTCACGTTGGTGCCGTTCTGCTGGTCAATGATGGCCGCCATTTTCTGCATCTGCTGCGCCATCTGCTGGAGCTGCTGGTACAGCGTGCCGTTCTCGCTCACCCGCTGGCGCACCTTCTCAATGCCTTCAAAATCCATCATGTCCAGCGCCGCCAGGGCCGCGTCGGCGTTGGCAGGCGCAAAGAAGCCCATCTGGTAGCACTCTTTCGCCGTCTCGTTCTGAGAAAGACGGCTGAAGGTGCTCTTCTTGGCCGCGCTCACCGTGATGTCAAACACCGGCTCATGGTCGCCCAGCTGCACCCCTCCGATCTCGCCGCCCGGCACGGCCCGCAGCTGCGCCGCGCTGAAGGGGGTGTACTCGGTCTGCCCCGTCTCTCCGGTAACGCGGAACACCCGCTGCTCGTCGTAGAACTGGCGCATCAGCTCAATAATCAGGTAACACTCCTTCGCAAAGGAGCGGTACGCGCTTTTCAGCATGTCCCGGCTCAGCTTGCTGCCCGCTTCCTGCAGGGCCGCAATGGCGCTGGCCGCGGTCAGGCCGCTGGTAGTGCCGCCCTGGCTCACGTCCCGGTTGCCGCTGATCTCCTTCAGCTCGTTCACCCGGTCGTCCCGGTAGGTGATGCAGTTGCCGCTCAGCACGCTGGTCTGCAGCGGCATAAAGGTGTCGCTGTTCAGCCGCCCCACCACATGCACGATGTCCCGGCTGAAGTCCGCCAGTTCTTCCTCGCTCACCCCGGCCGAGTCGCTCACCACAAAGCGCAGTTTGCTTGCCAGTTTCACGTTCTCGTCCATGGCGTGGTTCATCTCGTCAATGGCGGTCTGGGTGTCCTTCATCACGTCGATGTACCCAAAGCCCGCCGGGCTGTCCTCTTCCATGAACAACGGGTCAAACACAAAGGGGTATTTCCCGTGGTCGTAAAAGCCCCGCTCGGCCAGGGCCGGGTCGTTCTCGCTGGCGTACAGCACCACGCCGTTGCAGTACTTGCAGTAGTGCAGCACCGGCGCGCCCTGCGGCCGGGCCTTTTTGTAGTACCAGTCCACCACCACACTCTTGCCGGTGGTGTCGAGCTGATCGTCGTGGATGTACTCGGCCACGTCCAGGCTCTTGCCGGTGTGGCCTTCCAACTGGGGGTATTTCGCCACCAGCTGCTCGTTGTCCTCCAGGCTCAGGCTGAACAGGTTCGGGCTCTCCTGAATGTCGCTCACGCCAGGGGCCCAGTACAGCATCAGCAGGTTCACGCTCTTCACGCTGATGTCGCCAAGGCCCCCTCGCAGCGTCGGGTCCCAGAACACACCCTTCACGCCGGTGCCGGTCTTGAGCTTGCGCCACCAGGTGTCGCTGTACACCTGCTCATAGTCGCACTGCTCCAAAACCACCGGGATGATCTTCGAGAGTGCCTTGGCCGTTTCTTCGTCGTCCGCCGCCCGGGGCAAAACGTTGGGCTCCGGGTAGTTGTCCATGGCGTCGGCGTGTTTGTTGGCAATGCTGTTGAACAGCCACCCGCTGGAGGGCTTGGGCTTGCCCTCCATCATCTTGTTTTCGCAGTTCTTCCAGTGTCCCATGCGGAACCACAGCTCGTTGTCCACAATGCGCTTGTCCAGCGACGCCTTGCCCGCCTTGTATTTCTGCAGGGTCTCCCCCGCCTTTGCGATTTCCTCCGGCCCGATCACCTGCGCCGTGTCCCCGCTGTCCTCCGTGAAGGTGCTGCCGCTCATTGCCTGCAAGCCCGTTCCGGTCATCGGCTCCGGCTGCTGCGTTCCTAGGCCGTTCAGCATCCCGGCCCCCACCGGGTCTTCGCTCACCCTCTGGTCCGGGTATCGCCGCAGCAGCTCCTGCAAAAGTTCCTGTTCATTCATGCAGCTTTTCCTTTCCGCTCGTACTCATTCCAATCGGAAAACCGAGAAAAAAGCGTTAAGCACAGCGGCTAGCTTTTTTCCGGTTTGACTTCTTCTTTGGGATTATCAAGGGCGAGCAGCCCTTGATTCGTGGGTCCAGCGCGTCGAAATCGCCGTGACCTTGCCGCGCTGAACACGCGTCATTTGCTTCGCAAACCGGTCTGCGGCTTAAAAGCCCCACTGGGGCTTTCATGCCCTGCGGGCACCGCCGCGCTTTTCTGGTTCTCTTTTGTGCGGCAAAAGAGAACATCTCTCGTCCTTACACCCGCATCACTCTGGTGCGGCTCTTGTGGCTGTCCAGGTCCAGCGGGTCGTCCCGCAGTACCGTCTCTTTCTGGATCTGCCGCGGGCTGATGGGGTTTTCCATCAGCACATAGCGGCACTCGTCGTAAATGTGATCTTCCTGGTCCGAGTCAATGTCCTCCACGTTGCTCTCGTCGTACACAAGGTTCGGGATGGTCCGGATGAAGTGTTTGCAGGTGTCAAACACCTGCAGCATGGGCCGCCCCTCGGCGTTAAAGGCCAGCCGGTAGTGCATCTGCATCTTTCCGGCAAGGCGGGTGTGGTCTCCCGGGTGCCATACCAGGTAGTACGGGTGCTTTTCCTGCATCTGGGCAATGCTCTCGCCCTGGCTCTCGTTGAAGATGGCCGGGTCCGCCACGCCCTGGATCACCCGGCCTTTCAGCATCGGATCGTTCTCTTCCGCTTCCCTTATGCGCCGGGCCTGCTCCACCGGGTCGATCTTCAGGCCTTCGTTCGGCGTGCCGGTGCAGCCGTACAGCTCCTTGATCCGGTACAGCCTGCCATCCTCGTCCGCTGCATACCACCCCACCGAGAAGGGCCGCGAGTAGCCAAAGTCGTACCCGCGCCAGATCTTCCAGTGCGCCGGAATGCGGAACGGCTTGATCACATGGGTCCACCGCTGGTCCTCGTAGTGGGCCGGGTCGTTCCGCCATTCGGTGAACACCTGGCCGGAAAAGCTGTCCCAGTCACCGTAGAGCAGCGCCTGCTTCTCCGCTTCCGGTAAGGAAGCCAGCGTGCCCAGATACCCCGGGTCGTTTTCCAGCAGCTTCTGGTTGTCAAACACCGTGGATGGGATAAACACCCGCGTGCGCCGCAGCTTCTCCACGGTGCCGTCCGGCTTTTTCACGTCCACCAGCTGCACCATCCTGGTGCCCGGGGGTGCCGGCGTGATGAACCGGGCCTTCACCCACCCGTGGCCGATGCCGCCGGGGTTTGCCGTGGCCCGCATGTACACCACCGTGCCCGGCCCCGTGGGGCGGTTGCGGCTCATCAGGTAGCTGTATTCCTCCCAGGTAAAGTGGGTCAGCTCGTCCACCCCGATAAAGTCAAAGGCCTTGCCCTGGTAGTTGTATTTGTCCTGGGTGCGGAACATGCTGCCAAAATAGATCTTCGCCCCGCTGGGAAAGGTCCATACGTGGCTGGAAGCGTTGTACTTTGCCTTTGGGAACACCGGCTTGTAGTACTGCATGGTCTTGTCGATGAGCTCCGACAGCTGCGGGTAGGTCTTGCGCACGATCAGCCCGCGGTAATGCGGGATATCCACCTGCCGCAGCGCCTCGATCACCAGCGCGTCGCTCTTGCCGCCGCCTGCCGCCCCGCCGTACAGGGCCTCGTCCTCGCTGCGCCGCATAAAGGCCGCCTGCTTGGGCTGCGGCCGCCAGATGATGGGTCTGCCCTTATACATCTCCGCTGCCATCCAGCACCACCTCCTGTCGTTCGCTCACTTCCTGCCCTTCCATCAGCACCGCCGGGGCAGTGCTCTGGGTGCTGTCCCCGTCCCGCGGCACCAGCGCCGCCGCATTGGCCGCAGCGTTCAAAAGCACCGTGGCCACGTTCGCCGCGTCCTTGTCGGTCATGGCCAGCGCCTCGTACCGCTCCAGCTGCTGTTCCAGCTCCTTCCGCTCATCGTCCTCCAGCCGCCGGTCGTAGCTGCCCGGCTCACTGTACACCACAAGGCCGGTTTCTGCCGCGTCCTGCAGGTTCTCCGCCTCGCTCTTGAGCAGCCCGCCGATCGCAAAGTCCCGGGCTCGGGCATCCTCGTCCAGTTTTGTCCGCAGCTTTGTGCAGATCTCGCTGGCCCGCTGGTTCTCGGCCACCCGCTGCTGCAGGTAACCCACCTGGGCCCGGGCTCCCAGCGCCGCCCGGGCTGCGATCTCCCGCGCCGCCTGGGCCCTGGCCTCGGCAAACACCCCGTCCGGCTTTCCGGCCTCCTCGGCCATCCAGCTGCGGATGGTGCTCTCCGGCACGCCGTACTTCCGGGCCACTGCGCAGATGGAGTTGGAACCGATCATGGCCATCACCACCTCGGCCCGTACCCTGGCCGGGTACTTTTTCCCGCGCCCCTGTCGGCCCGACACGGTATTTTTGCAGTATTTCCGCTGTGCCATCCCAGGCCCTCCCTCTGTGCTCATGGTTCCAGTCTATCGCAAACCGCCGCACAAAAAACCTCCGGACTTTTTGGGGGTAGAGCACGGGTTGTGTTTGCTGTTTTTTCCGCAGCGGCCTTGCGGCGCTTTGAAAAACCAGAACACTGCCCCAGCCTCAGCTCCCAGCGTCTGCTGCGGCCCTTGGGCGGGCCTTGCATCCTGCTGGCCGCTGCCCCAACAGCTCCTCCCTGCTTCCGCCGCAGGCTGCGGTCGTCGCCGTTGCAGCACAAAAAGGCCGCGCGCCGCAGCGCTCAGCCATCTCTCTTCGTTCCCGCAGCTGTCATTCCGCCTCCAGCAGCCCTGCCGCCGCCGCATAGATCCCCACCGTGCTCAGCGCTTCCAGCTCCTTGCTGTAGTAGGTCGTCCGCCCGATGTACAGCGCTCGGATCACGTCCTCTTCCCGCATGCCCTCCAGGTAGCGCATCCGCAAAAGCTCCCAGCAGGCAGGGTCCGTCCGGGCATAGTAGTCCCGCACCCGGTCCAGCACCGCCGCCCACTTGCCGCGCCCGTCGTACTGCCGCAGCGCCCTGCGCACCTCTTTCCGCTGCTTTTTGGTCACTGCCCGCCGCCTTTCCCGCTTTTTTGCCGTTTTTGGCTGATATCTCACACATTCCCCGCACAAACCGCCTATTTTACGCGCAAAATAAAATTATCTTGTCTGTCATGTGCGAACTTTCGCAAACTCCCGCCGCCGCAGGATCACATATGCCTGCGGTTCGGTGGCTTCCCAGCCCTCCGGCCGGGGCTCGGCATTCTCGTGCAGCCCGCCGGGGTCAAAGATTTGTATTTTGACGCACTCCCATCCCGGGAACTGCTTTTCCCACCACGCCGGGTCCTCCGCGTGTTCGCTGCAGGCCTCCCGCAGCTGGCGGCGGCTCCACTTGGTGTCAGCTGCCGGCTGCTCCTCCGGCAGGGTCAGGTTGCTGGTTTCCAGGCACCGCCGGAAGCTGTGGGCGTAGATGTACCCCACCGTGCCGCTCGTACCCTGCCCGTCAATGCCCAGGATCTTCTTCATGATGATCCGGTCTGCGTTCATGGTGCCCATGGGCTCAAACTCCCGTGTGCCGGGGACACGCCGCCGCCATAGATCTTCCAGCATGTACCGCAGCTCCCGCCGCTCGGCCGCACTCAGCCCCAGGCACTGGGCAAAGCCATGCATGTGCAGCCGCCCGGCCTCGCCGTTGCGCACGGCCCACAGCATCAACTTCAGCCACGTTCCCCGCACGCCAAACCGCTTGCGCACCGCCCGCTGCACCCGCCGGGCATAGTTCTTCACGTCCCGCCAGCAGCCTTCCTCGTCCTCGGGCAGGTAGGCGTCCTCGTATGTAGCGGTCAGGTAAAAGCCGTTCTGGTCAAAATTGGCCAGCACCTTGCGCAGTCGACGGCGCAGACTGGCGGCCTTGTTCCGGCTTTTCTGGCCCTTGTCGCTCTCTTTGCGCTTCTTGCCCCGCTGGCGGTGCTCCTGATCCGTCACGGGGTAAATGCCCACGGTCTGGTATGTGTCCCCGCAAAGGGTCCTTTTTTCCCGGATGTAGCTTTTTCGCATCCCGGTGCCCTCCCTGTCCGGTAAACTTTTCGTGTTGGTTTCTTTTCTGTGGCCCACACAGTCACAAGATTAACGGGTATACAAGCCCCCCAAAAGCGCCCGCCCCGGACGCTTATTATAAAAAGGAAGGGCTTGTTCAGTTCAAACGCCTGCCGCCAGATTTTCCCTCTGGCAGCACCCGTTCAGCCTGACGCTCCCGCCGTCGCCAAAGCCCCCGGCCGCGCGCTGTCCACGCCGCCGGGGGCTCGTTATTTGTGCTTTCCGCCCATCCAGAACTCCGCGTCAAAGTCGTTCCGGTTGATCTTTCCCGCATCGTTCTGGCTCTTCGTGTAGGTCTTTTCTTTCTGTACCTCGGCTTTCCAGGCCCGGTATTTTTCGCACCGGTCGCTGCAGGCCGGGTGCCGGTCCGGGCAGTCCGGCGTGCATACCGGCTTTACCATGCCGGAGCAGCCGGTTTTCCCTCTGCTGCCCAGTACCCATAGCTCAGCTCCTTCTTCCCACGCTCCCGGGCCTTGGCGTTGTAGCCCTCCAGCTCCCGCACGTCCCGCTGCAGCGGGTCAGGGTCTGCCAGGTACTTCTTCAGCCGCACCCGGGGCTTCCTGGGTGCCGCCGGTTTCGGCACCGGCAGCGCAGCAGCTTTCGGCTTTGCAGGCCGTTTCGGCGGCTTTGCCTGCACGGCCGCCGTCTTTTTCGGCTGCAGCCGCACCTTGTAGGCTTTCCGGCTGCAAGCCACTTCTACCTTTTCCCGGGTGATGTCCCACCGGTGCTTGCTGCGGCGCTTGCGCTGGCGCTGCTGGTCCCGCCACAGCGTCGGCAGGATCTTCTCCGCCCGGACCACGCCCTGGGCGGCCAGGTCTGCTGCCGTGCCCTCGTACAGCACCTTCCCGCTGTCCGGGTCGTGCAGGCGGTATTTGTACACCATCATACGGCTTTTCCCTCCTGCTTCCCGGCCCGGTGCTTTGCGCTCGCACGCTTCTCCTGCAGGCGCTTGAGCGGGTCCGCCCACTCCTCACGCACCATGTCCCGCACCTCCTGTACCTGCACGCCGTGCTTTCCGGCCGCCTTTTTGCAAAAGCGCTTGCGGCTCATTCTGCATTTGTCCTTGCTCATGCGTTGCCTCCGCTCCCGTACAGCTCCACTTCCACACCGTCCGCCGTCACCAGCACCCCGCCGTCCAGCGCCACGGCCAGCTGCTGCAGCCGTGCCGACGGCACCCGCAGCAGCCCGGCAGGCCGCATCCACTTGGTGATCTCCCCGGCCCGGATGCCGATCTTCTCCGCCAGGGTGTCGGCGTTCTCGCCCCGGTAGGCCATTGCCTCCTTCAGTGTCATTCCCATGCCTCCGTGATCTCAATTACTTTTTTTGCAGCACCAGATCTGTGCATCCAATGCCCCGATTCCGCAGTCGAGCAACCACTTCTTGCGCTCCAGCAGCCAGATCTGCACATCATACGCCTGAATCCTGATAAGTCTGCAGATTCCTGCCCAGATCTCGGTCATCTCGCCCGCCTCCTCTCCCAGCTCTCCGGCATGGCCGGGGCCTGCAGCACGGTCTGGATGCGCTTTTCCACTTCCGCCGGGGCCAGCGGCAGGCAGCCCACCCGCTTGCGGCTGGCCTCCACCATCCAGGCCCGCTCTGCCAGCCCGTCCAGTGCCTGCCGGGTCTGGCGCTGCTGCTGATGCAGCGCCTGTGCGTCCGGGATGTCCTCCACCTGCACGTCGGTCTTGTAGGCGTCCCGGGCGCAGCGGCAAAAACGCTCCAGCGCCACGTCCACGCCGTCCTCTATGGCCCAGGCGGAAAGCTGCCGGAAGTTCTCCAGCACCGCTTTATGTAAGTCGTTCAGGCGCTTGGCTCCAAAGCCCAGCACCTCGGCGCAGGCCGCCGCGTATACCCGCCACTCCAGCGTGGCGGCGTTGTCCACCGCCATGCGGATCTGCAGTTCTTTCTGCTTGCGGGCCGCGCCCTTGCCCAGCGGTACCCGGAACTCGGTTTCCGCTCCTTCCGGCAAAAGGCTCACCAGCCAGGCCTGCCCGGCTGCGGCCTGTTCCCGGCCGCTTTTCCGGGGCTGGGCCATCACTTCCAGCATCTCCTCGTTGATCTCGTCCCGCCGCAGGTTTACCTTCCGCAGCCGCTCCTTGCCCATCTCGTACTCGTCGTGCAGGGCAATGGTCACGCAGGCGTGCATAAAATCCACGGCGTTGTTCTCCGCCAGGCTGATCTTCTCGGTCAGGCTCAGTTTTTTCCGGTTCATTGCTTTGTCCTTTCGTAGTATTCATCGTGCAGCTTCTGCCACTGGGCCAGCGGCAGGGCCTTGTCCCGTGCCGCACGGGCCAGTACCCGGTACGCCGGGCCGTTTTTGTCCCGCGGGTTCATCCAGTCCGCCTTTTCCAGCGCCTCGTTCAGCTCCCGTCGGTACTCTTCGTAGGTCAAGGCTGCACCTCCCCCTGCCGCCGCATCAGCTCCGTCATAAAGCTCATCTCTTTTTCGCTGCTGACCATATACCGTTTGCCTTTTCCTCGCACCATGGCCAGCAGCCGGTCCTGCATCATCTCGCCAAATTCCTTGGCGGCTTCCTCCTGCTCGGCCTTGGAGAGGTCCTTTCTCATCAGTTGCGCCACGGTGCTCAGGTAGGCATCTTCCAGGGCGTCCAGCGCTTTGCCCTTGCTTGTGTTCTGGCCCTGGCAGCGCATCACCACCGGGCCGTCGTCGATTACCGAAATGTTGATTTCAATCTTGCTTTTCATCCTTGTCCTCCTTCGCGGTTCCCCGTGGTCGTTCATCCAGCTGGCCGCCAGCGCCCTGGCGTCCGCCAGTTTGTCGCACAGCATGTTCACGGCTGCTTCCTGCATCCACTCCGGCAGCTTGTCGGCCTGCATCAGGGCAGCGCCCATGTCCCGCACCAGCTCCTCGCCGTGCAGCTCCATCCGCTGCCAGATCTCCGCCTCGTCCGTCGTCAGGTTCTCCGGCCGGCTCACTTCAGCACCTCCACGCTGTAGGCCTTGCAGGTACAGCCCCCGTGCTCTGCCCGGGCTTTGTCCTCGGCCATGGCCTTTGCCACGCCCTTGCTGATGGCCTGCACCTCGTAGCTGCAGTGTGTAAAGTATTCGCTTTTGGTCTGTGGCAGCTTCTGGCTGCACTCCACATTCACGCGGTATCTGCCCATCCTTCAGCCCGCCTTTCTGCGGTCAGCCGCTCGTTTTTCCTGCGGCTGCCGCTCCTTGCAGGGCTTTTCGTCCTCTTCCTGCTCGGCGCAGCTGCCCAGGCCCGCCAGCACTACGCTCAGTGCCAGCAGCACCAGCGCACCCACAAAGCACCCCGCCATGGCCCAGCCCGTGTAGCTCTCCAGCCCGCTTGCCACCAGCAGGCAGCCGATCAGGCTGGCCCAGCTGCCGCAGTAATAGATCCATTTTCGCATTGTCAAAACCTCCCGTTTGTGTTAAACTTCTGGTGATGAGTGCATGCTGCTTTCATCACCCCTTGGCCTTGCCGGTGCTGTCACGCCGGCAGGGCCTTTTTGTTTTCTTGCACTTCTCCCGCTGCTTCTGCCATGCTTCAAACGCAGCCTGGTTCTCCGGGTCTGCGTAAAAATCCGCGGCAATGTCATACAGCGCCCAGATCTGCCACATCTTCAGCGGCCCGCTTTTGCCGTCCATTCGCGCCTCCTGTCAGTCCGGGTTAAAGGTCTGGAAGCACTCGCCCTCGCCGGGTGCTTCCAGCGGGACCTCCCACTCGGCGCAGATGCTCTCGGCCACCGACTTTGCAAAGCCGATCAGCTCATCGCCCCGCGCTGCCATCAGCACTGCCGGACCTACAATGCTGCTCATGTAGTTGAACGCGTACAGATCCGTGGCGTGCTCATTGTAAGGCAGCTCCTGCAGCAGGCCCTCTTCGTTCACGGCCATCTGGATGCTGTCCACATCCTCCCGTGCCCAGCTGGCAGCCAGGCAGGTGTCGGCCATCTCAATGGGCCCGCCCACCAGCTTCTGCAGTGTCTCCAGCTTGCAGGTGTCCCCGTCGTCACAGGGCAAAAGGTAAGCGCTGGTGTCCACCGGCATCACGATCACAAAACGTTCCATAACTTTGTCCTCCTTGGTTTCATGCGCTCTTGCCCCTCTCTGCCGTTCTGTGCTACACTTGCGGCAGAAAGGATGTGTTTTTGTGAATTCTCAATCCGTCACGCTTTTCTCCAGCATCGCCGCGCTTCTTACCGCACTGGCTGCAATTGCCACAGCGGTTGTGCAGCTCGTCGTTGCCAAAAGCAATCAGCGCGCCGCCCATCGGCTTGAGCTTTCCAAGCTCTTTTATCACTCCCGTTCCGAGGCTTACCGGCAGTTTCTTTCAGCACTGCAAAATTATATCAGCGCTGAATCTCTGGAAACCTATAATACCCTGCAGGCTGCCTGTACCCATGCCATGATTTTTTCATCCCCGGAAACCAGCCAGGCACTCAACGCTTTCAGCGGCTGGACTGCACGCTATCATTGTTCTGGCTGCTCTTCCTCGATTCAAAAAGATTATGAGCGTGCACAGACAGCAGCTGTGGAAGCGATGCGCAGTGAGCTAACGCAGCTGCTCTATCAGCATCCATGTAAGTGATGCCACCGCTGCACTTGTGCTGATCAATTGTCCGATCAGGCAGATTTCCAGCTGCAGCCGGAACAGTCCCACCATAGCTATAACAACCCCAAGCGCAGAAGCACCAAGTATGATCACACCAAGCCAAAAAGGCATCGTTTTCACCTCCCGCCCCTTCCCGGGGCTTTTTTTCATGCGCTCTTGCCCGGCTGGCCCTTATTCTCCGATTTGTGCTATACTTGCACCGAAAGGAGATGAAAGCCCACCCGTGCTTTACAAAATCATGTTTGAAATTCAGTGTCCCTTTTACGCTCTGGGAATTCTGCCTGCAATGGAATCCGAAATCTGCTGCAGCGTTGTCCCCGGAAAGTCTCCGGTTTTCTCGGTTCCTAACGTCTGTGACCGCTGCAATGGCACAAACTTTGAGCAATGCCAGCAATGTACCAGCGCAATCTATCAGATGTTCCGGCAGGGGCTTATCCCTGTGGAGTTTCTTCCTTCCTGGCCGGTTCGCACTCTGCCGGACCCCATCCGGCCATGTCTTGAGCTGCTTTCAGAATAACTGCTGCGTTTTCGGCAATTGCTCTGGAAATCGCTCTGTTGTAATCAGGGTCATACACGGCCATCTTTCTGGCCGCCATCCACCCCGGCAGGAATTCCCAAAGGGTCTGTGCCGCTTCCAGCGTCTGGTTGTGGTCTCTGCTGTGTAAGTACAGCCCCAGTTCGTTGTAGTCCCTGCCCGCCTCTTCCACAGGCGTGCAGGGCTTTTTTGTTTCTTCGTCCACCTTCTCCCCTCCTTTCATGCGCTCTTCCCCGGCTGGGACGGGGTGTGTTCAATCCCGAAAAGCTCATTCGGCGTGATCCCCAGAGCCTTGCAAATCGGGACAACATCATCTGACGTCATCCTTTTTCTGCCTCTCAGCAGATCATTGAACTTCTTGGGCTCATATCCGGCCGCTCGTGCTACTGCCGATTGCTTCAAACACTTCTCGTCAATAATTTTGTAAATCATGTCCGTCGCACTCATTCCATACGCTCCTTTCGGGTACAAGTTTCTTGGACATTTTTACAATATCACAAGTTTCTTGTCTCGTCAAGAGTTTTGTACAACTTTCTTGTTCTTTTGTCTTGACTTTTCAAGACCGCTCATTTATACTGACCTTGGAACGATAATTTTTTAGGAGGTGTTCCCGATGTCTTTTTCCAGTCGTCTCCGGCAGGCACGCGAACAGGCCGGGTTTACTCAGCAGGATCTTGCTGAAAAGCTCGGCATTACAAAAAGTGCCGTTGGTAACTATGAAAACGGCGTTAGTAGTCCCAAGTGGGATGTCCTTCTGAGAATTTTTGATGTTCTTCAGGTTGAGCCAAATTTCTTGTACCAAGATAGTTTTTCTTCGGAACTTTCCGGGGCTGTTCAGCTCACCCCTCAGCAGTCTGCTCTGCTGTCCTCGTTTGACCAGCTCAACGAGGAGGGCCAGAACAAGGCCGTGGAGTATGTGGAGGATC
>ERZ1034901.1731-NODE-1731-length-14847-cov-8.790360_pt1 | contig 14847 bp, 7 predicted proteins | sample MGYA00520628_ERZ1034901 | MGnify/ENA primary metagenome ERZ1034901 (study PRJEB33766, sample SAMN09781783) | gut metagenome | biome: gut microbiome | host: Homo sapiens | place: Madagascar | study: EMG produced TPA metagenomics assembly of the PRJNA485056 data... | reverse complement strand
CTGAAAACACTTAACGATGATATTGAAACCATCAGACAGATTGAAAAGCAGATATCCGAAATCGAAAATAATAATACAGGATCAGAAAGCACCGACCAGAACGACAGTTCCGAAGAAATCACACCTTTCAAGAGTTTCTCCGGTAAGGATTTCGATGGTAATTCTGTTGACGAAAGCCTGTTTTCCAATAATGCGGTAACGGTCGTTAATTTCTGGTTTACCGGCTGCAAACCTTGTGTCGCAGAATTATCCAAGCTTAATGAATTAAACGATGCCATCAAATCGATGGGAGGCGAGGTAGTAGGTATCAACACAGAGACCTTTGACGGAAACGAAGATGCTATCAAGGAGGCCGCAGCCATTCTTGACAGTCAGGGTGCCAAATACCGCAATATTTCCATTGACTCTGATTCAAACATAGGTAAATATGCCTCCGACATCATGGCATTTCCTACAACCATACTTGTCGATAGGAATGGTAATATCGTCGGAGATCCTATGCTCGGCGGTATCGATGACCAGAATAACTATGACACTCTTATGAAACAGATCCAATCAGTAATCGATGCTGATAAATAGAATAAATAATCAGATTCAGGGGCAGGATAAAAAGCAAACTTTTTATCCTGCCCCTGATTACATTCTTAATCATGCTCCTTTGTCTTAATCTTATTTTGTTATCTTGACTTTCTTTACTTTACTGTATTTACCATATACTTTCCTGCCAGTAGAATCCTTCTTATATGCACGGACCCGTACATAATAGGTCTTTCCTTTTTTCAGCTTCTTTATGGTCTTCGTTCTCTTCGTTGTATTGACAACCTTCTTGCCCTTGGTGAACTTAGAATTGGTCGCGTATGTGATCTGATATCCCTTTGCTCCGGATACCTTTGAATACTTCACAACCAGATTCCTGCCATTCGTATTCGTAACCTTAAGTCCGGTTGTCTTCTTCACCTTTATCTTCGACCACTTCGCATATACGGTATAATTCTTCTTTGAGCCTTTCTTGATCGAGGTTATCTTCTTCGTATAATTACTATTTGTATACCATCCCTTGAATGCATATCCCTTCCGGGTCGGTTTCTTTAATATAACCTTCTTCGCTGATGTATAGGTCTTCGGATTCTTCTTGTTATTCTTACCCTTATTTAACTTATAAGTAATCGTATATTTTTTCTGGCTTAACTTGCCGACCTGACGTTTCTCAACCTTCTTGCATACAGAGCAGGTTCTGCTTTCTTCCCCTGCATTTGAGGTAGTCGGCTTCACTGTCACTGTCCATGCAGTCCAGGTATGACCCTTTGCTGCTATACTGACATTTGTCTGCACTGTCTTTCCACAGGTATCACAAACATAATGTCCACTTCCTGCCGCCGTACAGGTTGCTTTCTTATCTGTTACCAGACGCTTTGATACATGCTTGCAGATAAGCTGTGCCAGCTCTCTTCTCTCAACCGCTCCACATACAGAACAGGTTCTTGTTTCTTCTCCTGCCGCATCATAGGTAGCAGGTGTAACAACCTTCCATTCTCCACAGGTATGTTGATCCGCAAATTCTACTATGATCTTCTGTGGTTTTGTCACATTTTTGATCGTATACTTTCCATCTGCAAATTCTATCCTTGTGCCATTTGCAGATACAAGCACACATCGACCGGCTGCAGCCTTAACTGTAAAGGAATAATCCTCGCCATAACTGATCGTTTCTCCCTCTTTCTCCGGAAGGATCGTATAATCATCCCCACCGGATGGAATCGTAACCTCATACCGGTTCGGGATCACATCTTCTGCTTTCACATCTATGATGTAGTCTTTTCCAATGTTCTTAATAGTATAGCATCTGCCATCTGTCTTAAGTGCCTCTGCCACTTCATCAGACAGTTTATAATAGTTACCATCAAATCCCCTCACCGCTTCGTATACATACACAACCGCATGGGCATTGCTGTATCTATCTCTTGCCGATAATGTATAGTCTGAATCTTCAACTACGTCGCCACCTGTCTCTTCCAGATAATCCTGCGCATTCTCTGTAAGTGTAACTCTGTAATACTCGATGCATCCGTCAGGTTTCGTATTTGTCGCTCTGTTCATCGAAAGCTTAAGATCCCGACCGGTTACATCCGATCCCTCTAATCTGACACCAGCGGTTTCACTCTCTGCCTTCCAGTTATTCTCATAATACTTTATGGCTGCTAACTGATATTCTGCCTCTTCTAATTTCTCAAACCGATAAGAGCCATCTTCTGCTGATGTCGTCTTTTTTGTATCACCGTTTCCTTTTAATTTAACTGTTACACCCGGTACAGGATTGCCTTCGGGATCGCGAACAGTTCCGGAGATCGCATAAGTCTCTATATTCTTTTCAAAGATTGCGGTGTAGGTCTCGCCCTCAAAAACACCGTTTACCGCAGTTGGATAGAGTCCGGTTATGGAATAGGACGGACTACCCTCCTTGCTGTCAACCCACTTCACGAAATGCCAGCCAAGATCTGCCACCGGAAGAACTCCCTTTGGTGTTCCGCTTACTGCCTTGATCGTCTCTGTCAATTCACCGGAACCGGTCTTGTCACCTACCCATTTTACTGTTCCATGCTCGCCGGCCTTGTAGGTAAATGTAACTTCTGTTTCCTTTGTTGTAATCTCTACCGTATGATTTGCTGAGATATCGGATATCGTATAATTGCCATCCTCATCCGGCTTCAGTGTCTTTCCATCCAAGCTTACCCCTTCTAATATGCATCCTGTATCCGGTGTTACTGTAAATACAACAGTCTCACCAGTCTCGGTGATAAGCTCTGTCACTTTCTTCTTATCAACGCTTGCCGATGCATAACTGCCTTCCGTCAATTTAAATTCCAGAGTATACAGGTCATATGCTTCTGCATATACATCCTTATCTGCAGTTAATACATGCGTGAAATCATACAAGGTCGTAAGTTCCTTATCTTCATACCAGTCGAATGTATGAATCGCATCATTTTTTCCTGTTACAGTCGGTGCCTGGGCCTCGGTAACTGCATGGTTGCAATTCGTATATCCATATCCTGCAAGCTCTTTACCACCGGTCGTATAATGGAAGGTCATCTGCATAACGCTTCTACTTGTTTCTTCCTCTGTTAAATCAAGATACGGATATCGTTTGATTACTGCTCCGCTTATTATCTGTTTCCATACAAATAACTGCTTTCCTCCGGAAGCCTTCTGATCTTCATTGATACCATTCTGCAGTTTCCAGGCAACCTTACCGGATTCAAAATCTTCCGCTGTCATAGCTTCATTATCAGTAAATGTCACCTTATGTCCTTTCAAATCCATGGAATATCCGTAAGCTTTCACATCAATATCTCCCACATAATAGCAGGCAGATACCACTGCATTTCCCAAATAAGATGAAACACAACCTACAATAGGCGCTGCAAATGCATGCGGTTCATTATTCTGGAAGCTGGTTGCAACATTTGTTGTCTTTATATTCGTGGAATAATTATAGCAGTCTCTTATCAGAGCATTCTCTACCCCTCCTACAATTCCTCCGGTATGGGAACCACCTTCAACGTCTCCTGTATTATAACAGCCGTAGATCGTACCCTTACTACATATTGCATAAGCAGCAATACCTCCGGCGCAACTGTCCGAAGCTGTAACAGCTCCTGTATTATAACAATAATAGATTCCATACTGTGACAGAGAAACCGGAACCAATTCCTCCGCTTCCGTAGAACCGCTTCTCGAATCATCTGAAGATCCGCCGGATGTATCTTCCCACCCCCCAATGGATGGATTTACGATTATTACATCACCGCCTTCTGCCACACCGGTTCCTGCTGCAATACCTCCGACATATGTTCCTGTAAGTGCTCCTTTATTATAGCAGTTAGCAACATATCCCTTGTTATCTCTTACAATACCGGCTGCCTGACCGGTTGATGTAATTGGCGCTTCATTATAACAGTTCAGGATCTTGCCCTTATTCCAATCACAAATTCCTCCCACATCTCCGCTAATGCGTCCTCCGGTATTATTGATTGCTCCACGATTGACACAGTTTTTTACAATGCCATAATTCATATCTACTATGCCAAAGCAATTTTCACGCTGTTTATCGATCCATTCTACATCTGCTGTATTCACACAGGCATCCATAATTCCATAATTCTTATATACAAAAACAGCACCGCCATGCCCACAATATTTTGTGCGCAGTCTTCCGGCTGTACAGTTCGTAACGGATCCATTATTGAACCCTGCAAATACTGCACATGCAGTTACATAAGACTTCTCTATCGTCAGATTCTTTAAAGCTCCCGATCTGCCGATATATCCGATCAGTCCGCCCTGATTATCATATCCCGGATTTTTCCGATACAAGCCCCGGATCGTCTTATGATTTCCGTCAAAAACTCCCTGATATATAATGTTATATTTCGTAAAATTAACATTATAAGATCCGAGAGATGGCCAGTTGATCACATTTGTCGTTTCATCTGTCCATACATCCCATTCACTTGTATCATTCATCTCAATATCATTGCAAAGAACGACATTCTCCGACAGATGTGCCGTAGCATCATCTCCGTTTCCATTTACATAATCAGCAAACCAGTATAACTGTCCGGCATTGCTTACTGCATAGTATCCTATGTAATTTTCGTCTAATCCAAATGCCTTACAATTCTCCGCCGTGACCTGCTCAGCCGGCTGATAAGAACCATCCACCGTTGCAAACCCATTTTCATCATAGTTCAAAGTCTTACTGACTTCTCCACATGTACTACATTCTGCCGTATAGGTATATATGCCATCCTTTACACCTGTCAACTTCCAGCCCGCCTTTTCCTCATGGAAAGTGATGTGATCTCTTGGCACACCAAAGGTCTCCGTCAGGCATCTGTAAATCTCAAATGAATGTACTGTATAATACATCATCTTTAAGCTTTTCCCTATCGTCTCTTTCGATGTGGTTCCATAATCTGTTAAAGTTAACTGCAAAGAATCCTTGTCTGTATGCGGGATCTCCACTATCGTTCTATTCCACGAACCACAAAATACATTCATATTTAACTCTTTTAAAGAAAGAGGCAGCTTAATCTCACGTTGTTCTTTCAGATTTGTATTATTTTCTTTATATGTAGAAAATAAGCCTTCCGGCAAGGTCTTCAAGGCACATCCGTCTTCAAATGTTATGTCCTTGATTTTTGCATTTCCGCCACCATCCAATGAAGTCCCTGTAAAATTCGTCAAGCATTTTGGATATTCAAGGCTTCGCAGATTACTGATGCTGAATGCCCGGGGTCCAATTGTAGTCACGTTCTGCATATACGGCAGCTCGGTTATATATATATAACGGAACGCTTCATCTTTAATTGTCCTAACGCTGTCCGGAATCCGGAGTGATGTTACCTTTGAGCATCCCATGAAAGCCTGCTCCTCAATCGTCTCTAACTGGCTAGGAAGCTGTATATTGGTAACATTACCGCAATATGCAAATGCTGCTTTTCCAATTGATGTCACGGAATCCGGAATCACGATCTCCTGCAATCCGTCACAATCATAAAATGCACATATACCGATCGTTGTGACTGTACCAGGAATCACAAGCTTCTCCATCTGATCCAGATTTCGGAATGCTGATTCTCCGATCGTTGTAAGTCCTTCCGCTAATTCAACATCTTTCAAAGCGTAACAGGCATAAAAAGCTTCCTTTCCTATGCTTTCAACCTTTGAGCCTTTTTCGAACCGGATCGTCTCAAGATACTGTGAATTATAAAAGCACCTCTCCGGTATCGTTTCAATGGAAGCCGGAACCGTAAATTCTTTTAAAGACTTACAACCGTAAAGTAAATATTGAACATTCTTTCCAAATGAAGTAAGCTTGCATCCTTCCTCAAATGTAATCTTCTCCAGTGACTCATCCATATAGAACATGCCATGATTGAACGAACCTGAATTGAATTCTGTAACAGATGCCGGAATCGTGATCTCCTTCAGCTTCTTCTGTTGCTGCACCAGTGCTGTTGTTAATTTCTGCATCGTACTTGGAAGATAGATATATTCATACTGGAGATTTTCTGGTGGACTATATACATTAAAATATGTCAGTCCTTCTCCAACTTCTACCTGCACGATATTGTACTTGGCAAATACGTCTGCATAACCTGAGAATACACTAAACTCACCAGCCCTGCTGCTGTTTGTATCTACGCCTCCATATGTGATCGTAGCAATATATTTTTTCACTGATGAATCTTCTGTATCCACTGCATCTGCTGTGTCTGCCGTAGCTTCCGTATCTGCTGTATTTTCTGCAGCTGCATAGATCCGCCATATATTTCCGTTGTTATCTTTTTCCTCCACCAATGGTTCACCAGTCTTCTGATAGTGATATCCGGTTTCTTCATTGGTTACTTCACCAGTATCTTCACCAGATTCTGCCCCGGCCGCGTCATCTGTCTGTGCATACGTTGTCATTGACCCATAAAGTGTTATGGGCGTCGCAACCGCAAGCATAGCAAGCATGGCGGCTGCCAGATAATGCTTTTTTCTCTTTGTTTTTAATTTACTCATATTTACCTCCCTTTCATTCATGCACGTATCCCTTATATCCCTAGTACCCCTGCATCCTGTTATACGGATGCTGTCGCATAGTTTATGATCATTTCCTTTAAACGTATCAACTCCGGCATATAATCCCTGTTATCCTCTGCGCCCCATATAAAGCCTCCCGCGTAGTAGGTACATGCTGCCATCATCGTATGTACGGTCACACGGATAAATTCATCCTCCGGTATATCCGTGCGAAGGGTATGATCTTCCTTTGCTTTCTCATACATCATATGCAATCGAGTATCAGCCGAATACACCGACGCATGAAGCTTCTCAAGCTGTTCCGGATCTACGCCCTCATGTGTGACGTAGTGATTAAAGTTATCATTGTACTGAAGCAATTCCTTATGGTTCAGGTACATTTCAATATAACTGTCCAGCGTGAATATGAATCGTCCGACTGCCGGAATATCCTGAACCGATGAGATTGGTCTGTTCTGATCCAGCTCGTCCAGATATGCTTTCCACTGTGCCGCACAGACTGCAATTACAAGCTCTGTCTTATTCGAATAGCACCGGAATAAGGTCGCCCTGCCGATACCGACCGCCTCTGCGATCTCGCCCATACTTACCGCTTCAATCTTCTTTTCTACAAAGATTCGAAATGCAGTATCCAGGATCCGCTGTCGTCGTTCATTTTCTTTTGCTTTTTGTTTCTCTGATTTGTTCATTACCGTGTTCCTTTTTTGATACGTACTGTATCATTAATTTTATAAGAAATAATATATGATGTCAATACTCATAAACACATCTTATATATAAGTCAAGGATTTTTTCTGACCTCAAAAAATCAGGCAACCCTGCTTTGTGGGCTGCCTGTCTCTATTTAATCTCCAGATATTTCTTAAGCTTTGGTTTTTTCTTTTTATAGTATTCCTGCAGCTTCTCCACCAACAGGGTGAGGTAGCGGAACAGGGATTCTGCCGCGAATCCGAATACCACCATAAGCAGTACGCAGATATTTGACAGATCGGTCAATGCAAATAACTTCTTCAGGAAAAATCCTGAGAATATAAATCCAATGATGTTCAGTCCGATCACACCATATTTCATCTTGTTTAACGGCTCACTGATCTTAAACAGGATCATAAAGCCAACAACGCAAAGCACCATTGTTGCGATCGTACCGATGCTTTCTTCCGGCAGGGCAAATACCTCACCGCAAACCACTAACGCGCCAACCGCAATTACGTCAGTAAGGCCACCCGGAAATGCTTTGAACATGACATTTGTAAGGAAATGTCCTTTGATCCGGTCTCTGTTCGGTTCGAGTGCCAGCAGAAATCCGGGAGCACCGATCGTAAACATACTGACCAATGAGATCTGTGCCGGTTCCAGCGGATAGGTGATCATAAAGATAACCGAGAACAGCGACATCAACAGTGAGAATATATTCTTAACAAGGAACAGGCTGGCGGAACGCTGTACATTATTTACAACCCGTCGTCCTTCGTATACCACATCCGGCATATGTGCAAAATCGGAATCCAACAGAACGACCTGTGCTGCCTGTGTGGCAGCTTCACTACCGGATGCCATCGCCACGCTGCAATCCGCATCCTTCATTGCAAGGATATCATTGACACCATCACCTGTCATCGCAACGGTATGCCCCTGCTTTTTAAGTGCCTGCACAAGCTTTTGCTTCTGCTTCGGCGTCACACGGCCAAATACCGTATATTCCCGTACGGCTTTCCTGATCTTCGTATCCGTATCAAGTGTCGTTGCATCCACATAACTTTCTGCGTTGTCAATACCCGCCTGAACTGCGATCTGTGATACCGTCTTTGGATTATCACCGGATATAACCTTGATCGCTACATCCTGACTCTTAAAGTATGCAAAAGTCTTTACCGCATTTTCACGGATCGGATTTGCCAGTGCCACAAAGCCCAGCGGTGTTACTCTGTCTGATAATCCATTTGCAATACTGCTTCCTTCATATCTTCCAAATAACAGTACACGATCTCCCTTTTCAGCATAAGGAAGGATCTCTTTCTCGATTGACGCATAATCATCCCGCATGATGAATTCCGGTGCGCCAAGCAGATAGATGCCATCCGAAAACGTAATACTACCGTATTTCAAACTGGATGAAAATGCCAGACGGTCAAGCGGTACTCTGTGTTTTCCGGCACTACCGTCTGCCTCATCGGCATATTTCTTCAATGCCTCCATCGTAGCGTTATTATCCTGTGACGCTGCTGTATAATCGATCAGCAGCCCCTTTAATTCATCTGTCGTCTTTAGCGGATTCCGGCTGTCCTTACTTAAGAATACATCCTTGATACTCATAACCGGTTCTGTGATCGTTCCGGTCTTATCCACGCACAGCACATCGACACGCGCCAGTGTCTCGATGCTTTTCATATCGTGCAGCAGGACTTTTCGTTTTGCCAGATTCATCGTACTGAGTGCCAGTGCGATTGTAGTAAGAAGATATAATCCCTCCGGGATCATACCAAGGATAGCTGCAACCATAGAGGTTACACTCTTCCGGATCGAATCATCATTTACGAAATGACTCTGCCAGAACAGGATGAGCCCGATCGGTATAATGATGATACCAACCCATTTTACGATCAGATTGATCGACCGGATCATCTCGGACTGTTCACCGCTTCCCATGGTCTTTGCTTCCATGCTGAGTTTTGAGATATAGGATTCATTTCCGACCTTTTCGAGTCTGGCATAGCATTCACCGGACACCACAAAGCTGCCGGACAACAGGGAACTGCCGCTCGTCTTTTCTACCTCGTCCGCTTCACCGGTAAGGAGGGATTCATTTACCTGAATGCTGCCATCGATAACAACCGCATCTGCACAGATCTGCTTTCCGGCTGTCAGTAAAATGACATCATCCTTTACCAATTCTTCCGAATGGATCTGCTGTAAAACCCCATCTCTGACTACATCTGCATGAGGTGCATTTAAGAAATTCATTTTTTCCAGTGTCTTCTTCGCACGCAGCTCCTGTATGATACCGATCAATGTATTACCTATGATGATCGGTAGAAAGGTCAGGTTCCGAAAGGAACCAACAAGGATCAATAATACTGTGATAATAAGAAATATTAAGTTAAAGTATGTAAGTGTATTCGACAGAATGATCTCTTTCGTCGTTTTATCCGTCGATATATCGGTCTGATTCGTCAGCCCTTTTTCGATTCGTTTCTTTACTTCGTTTTCTGTCAGTCCCCGGATCGAAGGATTGATCTGATTTGCATTTGTATCGTCCATAAGATTTCCTCTCTGGTCTGTGTTCTTAAAACTTTTACACCATTCTACTACATTCTTATGGAAAGAAAACGAAAATAATTGTTAAATTTTGTTAATTCTTTATTCGTCTTTATTCAGGTGATAACCAGCCCCCATTTTCTTTCTATCCGTTCATTGAACCAAACTTCAGTTTCTTTCTTGTAATCAGATATGCTATTACTCCACACAGAATTCCAACCAGAATGCCACCTAAGATATCGGTCGGGTAATGCACATACAGGTATAGTCTGGAAAATGCGATCAGCACCGCAAGCACCAGTGCCGGATACCGGTATTTCTCTTTTTCAAAAAACAATGCAGTTACTGCTGCAAAGGACGCTGCCGTATGACCGGATGGGAATGAATAATCTGTCGGCTTCTTCACTAACAGGGAAATCGCTGTATTTACATCAAAGGGTCTTGTCCTTGCTACCGCATTCTTCAATATGCCATTACAAAGTATAACATCAAATACCAGTGCAAGTGCCATCAGGATTCCTGTCTTCCTGTGTTTCTTACTGATCAACAGCACGACCGTAAGTGCGATCCAGATGACCCCTGCATTCCCAAGTGTCGATACAAATGGCATCACTACATCAAGAAATGCATTTCTCATATGCTCCTGTATAAAATCCAAAATCGTTAACTCCATCTGATTCACCTTTTGTCCTCCTGCCTGTATGTAAATTGCACACTGTTTCTACCGGTCTGCTCTGTCGCTTCACTTATGCAAGTGATTTGGTATGTCTTTCAGATAAGTATCACTTATTTATTTTCCCCGGAGGATCTTCACACCACGAACGACCATGAATATTCCTACGATCAACAATGCTGCCGACATTACAGTTGAGAACAATGAATTCATAACAGCCATAAGGCTTGCTGTCTGAATAAGCATGACAATAAAACTAAGCACGATAATGCTGTTTGCCAATATAAAACAACCTCCGACCACAATGCACATAATACCGGCATAAATATTTGCACCTTTCTGAACTGCTGATCCAAACTTTCTTGCTTTCTCCTGCTGCTCAGAATCCATACCCGCACTGTTCATCATCCGATCAAATTCCGGTGATAGTCCACTTCCATATCCTGCAGCATCATCATTTACCTGACTGGTATAGATCTTGTTTCCAGCATCTCCTGAAAATGGTGTGCCCGGAGTTCCCTGCTGCCATTGTGAATCCTGTCTGGTATCTGTAGCCCATGGTGATGTTTTCTCGCTATTTTCTATTATTATGTCTGCGGGTTGGCTGCCATACACACCATATGGGCCGTTATATCCGGACTGACTGTTGTATCCGGACTGACTATTATATTCGCCATATTGACTGTTATATCCGGAAGTCTGAACGACATCATCGCTCTCTCCTTTTATAAAGTTACGAATTCCCTGTATCAGAAGCAGCACTCCTATACCACCGAAAAACAAAAGGAAAAGTCTCATAATGCCTAACCCTTTTGCCCAAAGACCTACAAAGCCAAAACTCATGAATACCAAAGTTCCCAGAATGCAACCCAGTAATTGTTTGACCCGATTGGATACACTTTCCATCGAATTAATAAACAATACGATTCCTGTCAATGCAAATATCAATCCGAATCCAAGTACGATCCCCCATGTTAAGATTCCTCCCTGATCATACAGGTTTGTTATGCCCCAGACTCCGAGGGCAAGCATCATCACACCAAAGCAAAAGAAAACAAATGCTCCTATTTTTGCTCCTTTTTGTTCCTGCATAAAACCACCTCCGTTTATAGAGTATCACAGAACTGTGTTTTTTTGCACTCCTCCATGTATATTTTTTCGATTTTGTCACCAAATGCCTTCGATGAAAATGCTTCCGATGATACTTCTGTTCCTATAAAGCAAAAAAATCCCCCGCACTTGTCTCCTGTAGTTCTTCGGGCTACAGGCAAATGCGGGGAACCTTTTCTTTATTTGTTGATTTATTCACTCTAATAAGTATGTTTCTTTGACTTTGGTGTTGCAGCTTCAACCTCCTGTGCATTATGATTAGCTGTTGCACATACCTTCTGAACTGCTTTCTTTTTCTTCAATGGATGCTTTGGATTCTTATCCATGATCTACACTCCCTTTCTTATATCTGTATACATATACATAAGGGGTCATGTTTTTTATTCGCACGGCTCGATATCAACACATTTTTATTCGATGGCAATGAAGTTCTCCTTTTCGATTGCTTCCGGTGCTTTCTTTGGAAGGGTCAGACGAAGAATACCACTTTCATATTTTGCATGTATATCCTTCTGACTGATACCGTCACCAACATAGAAACTTCTGCTCATGCTGCCGGCATAACGTTCACGTCTGATATACTTACCGGTCTTCTTATCTTTCTCATCCTTATCCAGACCTTTCGCAGCGGAAATGGTGATGTAGCCATCTTCCAGTTTGACATTTACTTCATCCTTCTTAAATCCAGGAAGATCAATGTCTACTTCATAGCTGTCATCTGTCTCACGGACATCCGTCTTCATCATGTTCTTAGCATGTTTGCCATACAATGGGCTTTTCTCCGGAAACATTTCCTTTTCAAATTCCTTACCGAATGGGAAATCATCCATCCAATCATCAAATAAACTTTCTCCAAAAATACTAGGTCTTAACATAAGTCATTACTCCTTTCAATTTCAAACCAGTGTCGGAAATCTCAGCTCTTATGGAACCTTGAGGCACTTAGACTTTTGTATGTTTAGCACTGTCAGAGAAACCTGAGGTGTCGAATTTGTATGTTATAAGTTCCGGGATTTTTTCTTCTTTCTTAATCCCTTTCCTTATCTTTAGCTATGTTATAGCACCATTTATTAGCACTGTCAAGAGGCGAGTGCTAATTTTATGTGAAGATTTTGTGAACGCGACAGCCATGCAGCGAGGGATGCTCATCCAGCGCTTGGCATGGCGATTGTTCTAGTTTCCGTCAAATGAATCTATATATTATATAACAATTTCACGATAGCGATCTATTTCGTGCTGGACAATCCGCTCATCTGATTATCTCCCACAACCGTAACATCCTTCCCTGAAAAAGCAATGCCCAACCGATAGATCCTGTTCTCCGGTATTCCGGCTGCAAGCAGATCGTGTTCGTAACCACGATCCATGATCTGGCGAAATGCCGCCTCCGCCGTATGATCCAGATCCACCTCTGTCCTTTGGTCATGCACCTTGAACTCCATAATGAAAGCATCCATATCATCTGCCAGCGGATACATAGCAATGTCATACCGTCCTCGTCCACTTTCCCTGTTCGATACGATTCGGTACCGGTCATGCAAGACAGCAATCAGACCAAGCACCAATCCATGATAGAAATTCTCCGGCACTCGCTCAGACGGACCTTTTCCTACATCAAAATAACTCATGGATGTATATGCCAGATCTGTCAATATACCACTCATCTCATCCGTTTTATGTGCCAATAACGCATTCACAAAGTCATTGTATACAGCGTTTCCGTTATCAAACATTGCAAGGATCTCACAACGGAACATCTCCATGACTTCTTGATTTGTGACAGATACATCACACTCCGTAAGCTCGCCATATTTGACTACATGATCTGCCTTAATATAGCCAACCGCCAGAAATAATGACCACAGACTGTTCTCATCTCCATCCAGATATTGAAATGTCACATTCTCATTGATCTTCTTATGTATAACCTGTCCGGCAATCAGCTGTTCCACCTCATATTTGCTCTGTACCGGATGTCTTCGGATGATCTCCCCTATCAGTTTATTGCTGCTGGTATTCGTCCAGTATGACTGCAATTCCCTGTTTCTCATATAATTACAAATAGACCAAGGATTATAGATATCCTGCCGTCCACCAAATATAAATCCATCATACATCAGCTTTACGTCACTTAAAGCATCCAGATTCTGACACTGCAAGGCAGCTCTGACTTCCTCCTCTGTAAATCCAAAGCAGTCATTGTATGCTTCACAGGTAACGCTATCCACCTCAATATTGTTCAGATCCGAAAATAATGAGTTCTTCGTTACCCTTGTTACTCCGGTAATAATTGCTCTGCTGTAGTATGGATTTTCCTTAAATGTACAATGAAACAGCTGCCTGCAGGTTCCTATCATCGCATCCCAGTATCCATCCGTATATGCTTCAACCAAAGGCGTATCATATTCATCCAGTAAAATAATCGGCTTTCTTCCATAATGCTTATAAACCAGCCGGCAAAGTCGTTGTATTGCCGTTTCAACAACAGTTTCATCCCTCTCCTGAAGATGCTTCTTTATAAAATGATATTCCTGCCTGTCATCCTCATTCAGACAACTGCTTTCCAACAGATAACCACAAAAATCATACAGCAGATACAGATTATTGATCATTCCACGGATTGCCTGTGCATAGTCAATCCCCTTACAGCTTCCAAAGCTGACCGAGATAACCGGAAAACGACCATAGGCATACCGGCTCTCTGCCGACTTCCATACATTCAATTTCACAAAACGTTCCGGGTGTCCGGCATATCGCGGATCAAAGAAATTTTCCACCGTGCTTAACATCGTAGTCTTGCCAAATCTTCTTGGCCTTGTGATCAACGTCACCTTTGCTTCACTCCGAAGCCATTCTGTAATAAAATGCGTCTTATCCACATAAAACTGCTTTCCACAGACAAAATCCTGAAAATCCTGATAGCCACATCCTACCTTTGCATCCAGATATGGATTCTTCTTCAGAATCTGTGAAAGCCCTTTTATATACTCTGTCAGATACTGTTTTTCTTCCAGCAGACAACGACGCTCCTCAAATTCCAGCAGGACTTCTTCACGATCTCCCAGCTTGACGTAGCTGCTTACAGACTTTCCGTTTATTGTTCTTTGTATATATGGCTGTTTCTTTCCATTTATCTTCTTGTATGTTAAAGTTCCCTTCGGTAATTCTTCCAGTCTGTTATCTATATCTTTGATCCGTTCCCTTGGACTGCTCATTTG
>ERZ1034901.1725-NODE-1725-length-14872-cov-6.758723_pt1 | contig 14872 bp, 3 predicted proteins | sample MGYA00520628_ERZ1034901 | MGnify/ENA primary metagenome ERZ1034901 (study PRJEB33766, sample SAMN09781783) | gut metagenome | biome: gut microbiome | host: Homo sapiens | place: Madagascar | study: EMG produced TPA metagenomics assembly of the PRJNA485056 data... | reverse complement strand
GTATATAATTTAGCTAATGATATAGTAAATAACAGATATACTATGAATATTAGTACTAAAGAACATAATACTAAGTTATATAATCTTACAAGTAAGGTTAATAAATCAGCTAAGATACTTGAAAGAATTCTTGAACAAGAGTTAAAAAGATTAAAAGTATATGGTGATAAGAAAGATTTTGGTACTGCTCAACAAGTATTTATAAATAAATTACAAGCAGATTTACAGAACCATCAGGAAATACAAGGTATTCTTGAATATATGGATAATAGTCTTAGTGTTCTTAGTAATCTTGAAAAGAGAATGGCTAAAATTGGTAGTGGTGAACTATCAAAGATTGAAGAATTTAAGGCTCTTAGAAATGTAAGGAACTATCTTAATTCATATGGTATCATTATGAATGATATTAGAAAACAGATGAATGAAGCTTCTAGAGAAGGAGATGATACTATTAAAGAAAATATTAAGGATATTCTTAATCAGAATGATATTATAATAAAAGACTTATCATCAGATTTCTATGAGATAGCTAAAGATAAGTTTACTGAGTTTATAAGACCTTTTGTAGGTGATGGGTTAGCAATAACTATTGGTAGAGACAGATATAAGAAAACCTATACAGCAGAAGAATTAGTAACATCTATGGATAGAGATATTACTTTAGCTGATAGATGGTTAGATTCTATGGCTGATTCTTCTGACCCTATATTACAGATTTATGACCAAGTTGTAAAGAAACAGAAAGGAGAAGCTAGACTTGATACTATTGAAATGGCTAAAGAAATTCAAGCTAAAGCTAAAGAACTTGAAGATAGAGGAGTAACTGATACTTCTTTTATGTATGAAAGAGATGAAAATGGTAATCTTACAGGTTATTTTGTACAAAAGATTTGGTGGAGTAAATATAAGAATGAAAAGACTAAATTCTTTAAACAAATAAAAGAAAAATATGGTGATGAACCTGAAGGCTTTGAAAAAATTGCAAGAGATAATGAAATCAATGAATGGTATAAAGAAAACACTTATAAAGATAAATTTGGTAATAGAAGGCCTCTTATAGAAAAGTATGCTAATCCTGCTTGGAATAGACTTACGGAAGCACAGAAAGAATACCATAGTTATATGATGGAATTAAAGTCTAAACTTGATGGTGTATTACCTAATTCTTCTAGTGTATCTGTAGGTAAAGCTCCTCAGATAAGAAGAGATTTCTTACAGAGGTTTACAGGTTCTTCTTTATCTAGTCAAGGTAAATACTTCTGGGAGAATATGAAAGACTCTCTTGTAAGAAGAGAAGATGATGTTGAGTATCTTGATAAATCTGTAGTAATGGATTTTGAAGGTAATCAAGTAATGAGATTACCAGTATATTATACTAAGGATTTACAGGATATGAATGACTTATCTCTTGATACTACATCATCTATGATAGCTTATATGGCTATGGTAAATGATTTTAATAGAATAAATGAAGTTATTGATACTCTTGAAGTAGGAAGACTTGTATTAGCAGAAAGAAGAGTTAATCAGACAGAAGGTAATAAGACTAAGACTGAGCATTTTAATGTGTTAGGAAGACAGATACATAATGTACTTACTAAGAAGGGAGATTCTACATACTTTATGCAGAAATTAAATACCTTTATGGAGATGCAAGTTTATGGTATTACTCATAAAGATGAAGGTTCTTTAGGTAAAGTAGATGTAGCTAAAGGTGCAGATTTCTTGAATAGAATGACATCATTAGGTACAACAGCTTTAAGTATTCTTACTGGTACTGCTAACTTATTACAGAACTTAACTATTGATAGAATTGAAGCTACTAGTGGTAGATTCTTTAATCATTCAGAATTAACTAAAGCAGAAGCTATATATGCTAAGGAATTACCTGCATTCTTAGGAGAATTTGGTAATAGAATAAAGACTAATAAATTAGCTTTATTCAGTGAATTATTTAATGTTCCTCAGAATTATAAATCAAGTGTAAGAGATATACAATGGAATAGAAAAACTTGGGCTTCAAGACTATTTAATAGTAATGCCCTTTGGTTTACTACTAGTGCAGGAGACCATTTTGTTCAACATAGAGCAGCTATTGCTCTTGCTTTAAGATATAAATTAAAAGACAAAAATGGTAATCCTGTTGATTTATGGGATGCTCTAGAAGTAGTTCCTATTAATAAAGATAAACCTAAATTAGGTGCTAAATTACAGATAAAACCTGGCATTACCAAGATGGATGGTAGTGAATTTACTAGAGCAGATATTATTAAATTCAGTAATCAGAATAGGGCAGTTCAGAATATGAATTATGGTATCTATAATGATGAAGATAAAAATGCTTTACAGCAAAGAGCAGCAGGAAGACTTATAATGTTCTATAGAAACTGGATGAGACCTTTATATCTTAATAGATTTGGTAGAGGTAAATATAATTATGATTTACAGGATTATACTGAAGGTTATTATATGACTATGGGTAGATTTATATACCAATCTATGAAAGATATTAAACAATCAGAATTTGATATTATCAGACAATGGAAACATTTATCTGATACTGAGAAAGGTAATATAAAGAAAGGTCTTACTGAATTAGGTATTTATTGGTCATTGTATGCTATTATTGCTGCATTAGGTGTAGCAGGAGGTGATGATGGTAAACATAAACCTTGGTTTGCAAGAATGTCAAGTTATGCTTTACTTAGATTAAGAACTGATATGGGTGTATTATTGCCTAGTCCTTCAATGATTGATGAAGGATTAAAATTCTTTAGTTCTCCATTTGCATCAATGTCTTATATAAACAAATTAAGAAAAGTATTAAATTTAGTTGACCCATCTGTATATACAACTACTGTCAATAGTGGTATCTATAAAGGATATACAGAAGCAGAAAAAATAGGTTTAGATTTATTACCATTTAGAAAACAGATTGTTAATTCATTAAATCCAGATGAACCAGCAAGATGGTATAAATAAAAAATAAGGGAGGAGGTTTACACCTTCTCCCTTTTTTATTTTAGCTTAAACAATTAAGTTCTGATTCTCTTTGCTTTGGTAACATGTTATTCCAATCTGTTTCATTCATATTCATAAGTTTAAGTAAGTCTCTAGTATCATCACTTAATTCATTCCATTTCTTTAATGCTTCAGGATTATCTACTGTAATATTACCATCTGCATTTCTACCAGTTTGTTCTTCTACATCTGTTCTAGGCTTTATTTCTTCTTTACCCAATGTGCCATCAGGAGTTTCCTTATTATAAGTATTTAGTAAACTCATTGCCTTTAATAAATCTTCCTCAGCACTCTGTACTCCTGTAGGGGTAGCATTAGTCTTGGTATTGTCTACAATATTAATAGGAGTAGCAGTTGGAGTTACAGTTTTAGTATTAGAATTATTTAATATTTCTAATACTTGTTTAGTTAATTCTTTTTTACTATTACTAAAATCAGTATTAATTAAAGTGTTCTTTATATATTCTTTATTTGAATCTGTAAGAGTACCTTTTATATTAATAATAATACCATTAGTACCTCTATTATTACCAAACTTCTCTGCATTTCTATAAGATATAATAGTTACTGTACTACCATCTTTCATTTTAACCTCACTAAATACAGGAACTGTTTTATCTTTACTCCAAACTCTAGGGTCTTCACTAACACCTATCCAATCATTAGTAATATTAATAGTACCAGTACCAAATTCACCACCTATAAATACATTATTAGTATCATAATTAATTTTAACTTCTGATTGACTACCAGTTTTTACTAACATTGGCATATTAGAAATACCAATAATGTTTTCTCCAGATTTTGCATCTTTTTCTGAGAATACATCTCTAGTAGATACACCAAACTTATCAAGATAAGGTTTTAATATTTGTCTAATTTCTTTCATAGGTTTAACTCCTTGTCCTAATAAAGGCATATCAGAGTTACCATTTACTCCAAATATATTAGCTTTATCTCCTGCATTTACCTTAACTTCATAGGTCTCATTGCTTAAACTAAATCCATGATTTAATTGCTGTGCAAATACTCTTAAACCATCAACAGAAATAGAAGTATGTTCATATATTTTAGCTCCTACTGGTAATAAATCAAAAGCTTCTTTTAATTGTGCTTTAAAATTTTTATTACCATCTTTATTCTCCATCTTAATACTCCAATTACCAGTATTATCTTTAAATATACCAATATAAGAGTTATCAGAAGAGGCAGCTAATATAATAACATCATTGCCATTTTTATCTTTATATACAGCAGTATGTCCTATTATTCTATCAAGTGTAGTATGTACAGAAAAATCATCATAATTTATAGACATTTCAGTATCATATTGATAGTTATTAAAACCTTTATTTTGTACTGGAATTTTAGTTTCTTCTTGAGGTTTAGCATTAACTAAACCTGCTTGAATAAATGCAGCTTTATTAGCTTGAATAGTACTAGCCCAAGTATTTTTACTTTCTTCTAATTGTTTATCAGTAAGTAATTCTCTTCTACCATTCATATAAGTAACTTCACCATTAGGAAATACCATATAAGGAGAATAAAAAGTAGTAACTTTCTTTGTAGAATTATTAACAGATTTAACTTCTTCTATATAAGCTTTAACTTCACTACCATTAATAGTAGTTACTACAGGTAAAGTACTAATATCTACTTTAACTTTCTTAGTATCAGACAACTCTAATGTCTTAATATTACTTGCAGGAATAGTATTGTTATCTGTTTTAGGAGTACTTACAGTAGTACCTTGCATAAATTCACTAGGTTGATAAGTAATATTGACTGTAGGTTCTGCATTAAATGCAGTAACACCTTTATCATTATAATTGATAATTAAAGGTATTAAAGCCATATTAGCTATAGGTGTACCATATCTACTAGTAAATAAGTCATTATAAGCACTTAATTGTCTAGTATATTGCTCTTGAGTACTTCTTATCTGTCTATTATGCCATACAGTAGTATAATGGGTATCAAGTTTACCTTCATCAGTATAGAATCTATATTTAGATGTCTTGAAATCATAGAATCTAAATTCTCCTGTATGCTTATTATAAGTTAATAAATCTAACTCTCCAGCAATTCTCTTATCACCAATCTTATTAAATACAACTATACCATTAGCAATAGGAATTTCACCATTATTATCAAAGTATTCCTTCAATGATTTAGCTCTTGATTTAAATCTTTCAAATACTTCATTAGACATATTATCTGGCTTCTGTATAGCATCAATGTCTCCTTCAAAAGATTGTCTCATTAAATCATCAAATTCCTGACCATATTGTAAAGCTAAAGTATTAGGAGTTTGATTCTCATCTCTCTTCCAAGATTCACCTATTACATTATGTACACCCTCATACTCATGATATTGACCATCATCTTCAAGTATCTGATATATGTGACCTTCTCTACCTTCAATAGTATTATCAGGTCTTCCATTATCTAATCTCTTAACTTTAGCTTGGTCTTCCTTTAATCTATTTAAAGTATGGTTCATTCTATCTATAACAGTAGGTCTATTATTCATATTATCCTCATACATCTGTTTCTGCTTTTCAGTAGCATAAGATTTATGAGTTACATCCATATAATGACCATTAACTTTAGTAATACCATTATAGATATAAGGACCATTTACTGCATTACCATTAAGTTCATAAGCAGCAGCTAAATCAAATATTAAATTAGCTCTTTTAGGTACTACAACACTTTCACTACTATCATAGATTTTACCATCTCTTACAAAGTAAGTATTCTTACCTAATGTTACTTTAGTACCTTCCTTATTTCCTGTAGGAGAGAATGTACCTTTAGGATTAATAGCATCTTTCTGATTACCCTCTTCATCATAATAATTAGTAGTAAACCAACTATTAGTCATTTGAGTATCTACTAAGTGAGTATAAAGTATATCATCATTAACTAATTTTTCATTATAGTCTCCCTTATTAATCTCATTCTTATCAATATTAAAAGGAGTATTTAATGAATATAAATATTTAAGTATTTCATTATAAACATGAGTAGGGTCTGTTTGAGTAGCAGCACTACCTCCAATAGAACCATCTACATTTAATGTAAAGCTACCAGTATTATTCTCTAAGTTAATATTTTTTGTACCTTGAGGACCACCTTTAAGAGATAGGAATATAGTACCTTTATAGCTGAATATATTCATATGGAAGCTATTAGGTAAATATAATTGCTGACATAAATCTATGAATAATTCAGTACATTTATCAGGATTAGTAGTCTTACTTAACTCATCAATAATTCTATGTATTTCTCTTGCTCTAGAATTATTAGTATCCTTTAATTTATTTAAATCAAATTCTTCTTCATTAAAGTGCTTTACTCTAATAGGTTTAGGAGAATATGTACCTCTACTATTCTTTAATAATAAATATACTTTACCATCAGCCTGACTTCTATTATAAGGTTTCTCAGTAGTTAAATCATTATTGGTTATTAACTCTCTATTACTAACTATACCTAACTGTATAGGAGTACCATTCATAAGGTCTTTAATAGGTCTTGTCTGGTCTTCAGTATATTTAAACTGACCCAACATAATCTTAGAGACATTAAGTTTTATCTCTTCTCCTTTTATTACTCTTTCCCTAACATTTTTAAGACCTACATAATTACCTTTTATAGCTGTAGCTGTAGATGGTAATATACCTACTACTTGGTTATTGTGATACATTACTACTTCATCATAATCACCTATCTTCTCATGCTTTAAAGTAAGTTCATCTCCTACTTTTAAGTTACCTTTATTAACATAATCAAATGCACCTTTACTAACTAAATACTGATAAATATCCTTATAATTAGGATTAGCTATATCAAAATTGGTAAAAGTATTAGCTGCATATTCAGAAATTGCAGGTTTATAATAGTACTTTTCTGCTGGCTTCTCTACATTTTCTGTATCAGTTTTTAACTCAGTTAAGTTATTAGTATATTCTTGTCTCTCAGTTAATACTGGTCTATCAGGTTGAATACTATTAAGTACTTTATTTACTTCTTCATAAAGAGAATCTCTAGTCTTAGCATCTACTTCCTTAGCATATAAGTTATATAAGTCTTCAATAGCTTTTCTAACTTCTTCATATGTAGCTTTATTACTATTATAATTATCTATAATCTTATTAGCTTTATCCCAGAAATTCTTTGCATTAGGTCTATTAATATTTTCTGTTGCAGCTCTTAATGATGATAATATATCCTGTTTCTCCTGTACAGGAGCAGTAGAATTATCATCAGCACCAGTCTTCTCACCATTAGTATCAATAGTAAATTTTGAATGTTCTACTTCCTTATCATCTGGAATAGACTGTTTATCAGACATATCTTTAATGGCAGCAACCATAGCATTATTCAGTTGCTGAGTATAATAATCATTAGTTAATAAATCTTCATTATCTGTTATCTGATAATCAGGATTAGTTAACTCTTCATAAGAAGTACTATTATTATATTTCTCTTGTGCATAAGTCTTTAATTGTGCTTTATCTGCATCATCAATATCAAGTTTATCAATAGCATTATTAACACTATTCATAAAGCTTTTAGACTTAGCATAAGTACTACCTAATTCAGTATTATTATTAGTTAATATACTTGCATCTTCAATATTCTCTTCTTTAAATATATCATCAATATCTTTATAAGTAGTAGCATTGCTAACCTTATCAAGTATTCTTCTTACATCTAAGTCTTTTTGTTTTCTTTGATTCTGATTATCTACATTAGCATGAGCTTCATCTATTTTACCAGGATTAAGCATATATTCAATAAGTTTTTCCTTATATGACTTTCTTGCTTTACCTATTTTAATTAAGTCATTTAAATCCTTATTAAATCTATTATATTCATCTGCATCAATACCTAAAGAGTTTTTTGCTATATCTTTAAGAGCTTTTACATTAAGACCTTCATTAGATATAAGTAAATCTGGATTCTCACTATTATTAAATATTTCTAATACTTTTATAGTATTTTCTATATCATCAAGCTTTCTCTTATTATTATTATATTCCTTAGCATCTTTCTCAGATGTAAGTTTAGTATTATTATCATTAAGTACAGTTCTTACATCAGTAAGCTGCTTAATAATCTTTGATATAGTATCCTTATTGTTATCTCTGATAGAAGAACCTCTTTCTTTCCAGTCATTAAGACTACTCTTTAAATAAATAAGTTCATTTAACTGTTCATCACTTAATGTATTATTTGAAGCTTCAATTAAGTCATTCTTAGTCTGTTTATATTCATTAATCTTATCTAAGAATTCAGTCTTAGCTTTATTCATCTGATTGGTTATTTCTTCATCAGATAACTTATTACCATTTTCATCAGTATAAGGACTTATATAATAATCTTTTGCAGTATTTATCTTATGCTGAATATCTACTTCTTCCTGCTTTAATCTAACAAGTTCACTAGCATCATTAGTGTTTGCTTGTGCTTGTTGATTAGCATTTAATTGTTCTGTAAGTTGATTTACCTGTTCATCCTTAGATACTTGTCTACCTGTATTTTTAATAATAGATTCTATATTCTCATTAGAAGTATCACCCAGACCTTGATTAATCATTTCAACTAAATCATCAAGTTTACCTACACTATCAAACATAGTTATATCTGATATTAATTGTGAATTCTCTGCATTCTTAAATTCAAATTCATCATTATTCTGTGTAGCATTATTCATTGCTTTCTGAAAACCTTGATGTCTTACATAACCATCATAATAAGCTTTAAATTCAGGTGAATTTACTCTTTCATTAAGTTTATCTGCTATAGCTTGTTCTCTAGCAATTCTCTGAGTAACATCTTTGTATTCTCCTACTATACCACCTTCAAGAGTAATAGGACTTTGGAATTTGCCTTCTTTAGTAAAAGACCTGAATCTAGGCATACCCATAGCACCAGTCATAGCACCTACTAAGAATTGTTCCCAAGTAGATTGGTCTCCCATAGTTTCAGTAAAAGCTTGCATAGAAGCTTTTAACCAAGAATTAGCTTCCTGTCTATTATTAGGGTCAGTAAGTGCTTTATAATAGTTATCTACATCAGTCTTATAATAATCAGCAGATATATTACTTGCTAATTGCTGATTAACTTCTTCCATACCTTCTGATATAGGACTTTTTAATGCAGCAGTATATATTTCTTTTTTAGTAGTTTCAGGAGCATAATGACCTAAAGTACCTGTTATTCCTCTACCACCAATATTCTCTTCTATCTGTTGTGCTCTTCTTGCAGTTTTAAATCCTCTACCATACATCTTACCAAATTGTATTAAGTTTGATATAGTAAGTATAGGAATATTTAAAGCTAAATCTACATTACCCATATGAACTCTATCCTCAGATAATTTAGTCATAGCTTTATTATAATTATCGTTTTCCTGTGCTACAAGAGCATTATACATTTCAGTGCCATAATAATTATCCTGTATTGACTTTAACCTTTCATTATGTTGATTAAGTAAATCAGATGATGCTGCTTTATAGTAGTCTCTACTATTATTTAATGCTTCTATTCTACCTTCATTAACAGCACTAGTAAAGGAACCTAAGATTGAAGCAGTAGCTTGTGAAGTCTGAGCAATATTCTTTATAGTACTTATAGTAGCACCTAAATTCTTTGCTCCAGCCATAGCTAATCTACCTAAGCCTCTTATAGCTCCTGCCTCTAAACTACCACTATAGAATGCACCTACAGTAAATCCTAAGTTCTTAATAAAACTATCTCCCCAGAAGTTAGCTGTAAATAATTTATCCCATATACTAGCATCCTGTTCCTGTGAAGTATAATAATTAGGTAATTCTCTTTCAGACCAATCATTTATAGATTGCATAGCTTTTGAAAAATCATTATCCCATAATGCTCCAACTCTACCTTCTTCTATAGCTTTAGTACCACCATACAATAAACCCATTGTACCATCAAGAAAAGTAGTACCTGCAAGTACTGCACCTTTAGCAATACCAGCACCTAATTGAGCATACCAAGGTTGATTTTCAGCTCTTACATCTGATGCATTTTGAAACTGTTCAGGAGAATAAACATCTTCATCAAACATTGATTCCCCTAGTTTAGTATTAGTATTATAGAGAGGAGACTGCACTACTTGTGGTGCAGCCTCTCTAGCATTATATAAACTGTTACCTCTAAAGGCAAAAGCTTGATTTCTCCAATTATTATAATCATCACTTACACCAGCTTGATTCATAGCATTCTGTTGTTGTAATTGTCTCCAATTCTGTAACCCAGTCTTTGTTATATCTGCTGGCTTTTGCTGTTTAAATTTTACCATATTAATTAATATTTAATTAGTACCCTTGAGGACTATATTCCTGTGTTTTTGTTGTATTTTGAATACCTAACTGTGACTGATATAAATAAGCGTAATTAATTGCATTTTTATAATCTTGTTCAGCTTGTGCTATCTCTGCTTGAGTAGCAGCCTTTCCATTAGGTAATTTTTTAGTATAAACTATTTCTGATGCTTGTTTAGCAGCTTGTAAAGCAGCATCCCTTTGTCTTTCATTTACATAATTAATACCACTAGGCAATGCTATTCTATAAACTTTACCATTCTTTTTATCTTGAACAATAGCGGTATTACCAAATGTACTCATTCTAATATCAGTAATAGTATATTTATTTTCATCAGTAGCCAAATCTGATAAATTTATTGAATTACCCCTCTCAAATTTTTGAGTCTTTCTATTAAAGTTAGCTTCATATACTTTATCATTACCTAAGTTAGCTGTTATAATAGCATTTTTATAAGCTTTTTGTTGGTCTTCATTAAGAGCGTAATTGTATTCCATAAATCTCTTAGCATCACCTTTAACTCCAGTACTTATGTATTTACTCCATAAGTTACCTACATTTCCAGGTTGCCAATTATGTCCTTTACCTAAGTATTTTTGTGCTCCTAATGAATCTAAGAATGCTTTAAAGCCTCTATTTTGGTTTAATTCATTTTTTAATTCTTTAAGGAAAACAACTAGAGAATCTTTAGAGAAATCTACTTTTTTAGAGAATCTACTTTGAGGTATTTTAGAATTTATAATTTTCTTACCTATTTCAGAATTTTTCCATTCATTTAATTCCTTATCAGTAATTTTCTCTCCTCTATCTATTTTTGTAAGTAATTCTTGTTCCTTAAAATATTGCTCTCTACCTTTCTGACTTAAATAAGTTCTACCATTCTTAGTATAAAAATACTGTTTATATTTCTCTCTCATTTCATCAGCTTCCTTCTGCTCTTCAGGAGTATAAATAGGTGTAGGATTTATAGGTAGATTATCATTTATTTGTTGCTGTTGAGCCTGTAACAAAGCTAATTGTTGATTAAACTTATAATTCTCTCTAGCTTCAAAATTCTCCATAGCTTGAACAGTATCTTGACCTATAGCAGACCACATACCTTGTTTAATAAAGTTAGCTGCTTGTCTTCTTTGATTTTCATTAGCCCAGTTACCTATTTGACTGGAGTCATAAACCTGTTGATAAATAGCACCTAATACTTTATTAGTAGCAGTAGTTTCTCCATTAAGATACTTTTGTATATCATTTCTAGTTAAACCATGTTTCTGTATAAATGTATTAGTATAACTATCAATAGGTTCTCCCTTGCCATAGCTACTTAAAGTCTTAGCTAAATTCTGTGCAGCTTGTGCTGATTGTGCAGTTAATAACTTACCACTATAACTTTGTGGAGTATAAGTAGGATTCTTCATATAATAACTAAGACCTAATTCACTAGGGTCTTGAGCAATTAATGTAGGGTCCTGCAATCTAGCTTGCCATAATACTTGAGCTTGTTGTTGTCTCTTATTATAAGCTTCTTCAATAGGTATTATGTTACTAGCATATTGTGCTCTCATATTCATTAAGTTTCTTCTACTAGCAGCATTAATACCATTATTAAGTACATCATTAGCAGCTTCCTTTAATTGATTTGAATATGATTTATACTTACTATAAACATCAGCATCTTGTGCATTATTAGCTAACCTTTCCCATTGGTCTGCTTTCATCTGTAATTGTGAGAAAGCTTCTTCTGCTTGATATTGTGCTTGAGCATTAGCTTGATATATAGGAAGTAACTCCTGTAAGGAGTAAGGATTAAATGTAGAATTAACTGTTAAACTATAATTAGCCATTGTTACCTCTCTTTCTTGATTTATACTTAGATTCTCCCTTATTTGTCATAGCCCAAGGGAATGCAGCACTAGTATTTAATATATTAAAGTTCATATTTTCTCTACCAATATTACCAATGTTATTAAATAAGTTAGTAAGATTAGCACTTCTTTCTGCTGCAAGTTGTTGTCTAGCTGCTTGTCTAAGTCTTTCTGCCTGCATAGTACCTTGTAATAAAGTACTTCTAGCTTGCATCTTAGCAGCTTGATTAGCAGTATCAGCTTTAAACATACCTTCAGTATTAAACATATTAGTACCTCTATTAAACTCTGCTACTTTCTGTCTTTGTGCTAAGTTATATTCTTCTGCTTGTCTAGCTAATGCACCTAATTGATTCTGAGCATTATAATCTGCTGCTAATATACCTGCCATAGTATTACCTCTATTACCACTAGACTGGTTAATTATTGCTCTTCTAGTTGCACCACTTTCAGCATTTAACTTATTAATATAGTAATCTCTATCAAATGGATTATATTGTATATAATCTCCAATAGGATTAAATGATATTGGTGTATATTGACCAGCTTCTCTTGCAGCAGTTAATATTGCATCAGCACTACTTTCATCAGGTCTACTTAACAGAGAACTTGCTGCTCCTATAGCAGAACCTACAATAGGAGCATATCTCATCCAAGTAGGTAATAAGCCATTATCTTCTTTATTATTAGTTTTCTTTTTAGTATCTGTTGATATAAATTCTTTATTCTTTAAATCTATAACAGTATTACCATTAGCATCTATTCTATCACTAAAAGGTACTATATCATTTGCACTATATCCTAAACCATAAGGTGATAACATATTAAATGGTTTCTGATTGCCAAGTGCATCTAGAGGCTGGTATATAGTAAATGGAGTATCAGCTTGAGCACTAATATTATTAAACTTAGGAGTTCTATGTACCCAACCTAGTTTACCATCATTTCTAAGTCTCTCATAATTATTCTTCAAATAAGTAACATCTTTACCTGTTTTATTACTTAATGTCTGCCAATAATTATGACTATCAGGTAATGTTAAGGCATACTTAGTAAAGTTCTTATAGTTATCAGTACCTTCTATGTCTTTAACACTATAACCCTTGCTACTTACTTTACCTTGATAATAAGGAATATTACCTTTTAAATAACTATTCTGATATTCAGGTGCTCCTTCCCACATATTATCAAACATCCAACCACCATCATCAAATTGTTGAGGTTCATTAGAAACCATTTCATTAGGATTAGATAACATAGTGTTATCTCCTTGTACAGGAGTACCATTAAGTATTCCTAATTGCTCTTGTGGACTTAACTTATTAAATTGTCTCTTAGCTTTAGCTAATTCCTTCTTAGCTTTAACTTCTTCTTGTGATTGTTGTAAATCCTGCATAAAGGAATTAAATGTTCTTTTACTAATAGGGTCATTAGGAGTTTCTTCTATTTCCTTACCTAATTTCTTACTAGCCTCTGCAAAGGTTATATCCTTGTTTAATTTATATTTCTTTGTTAATGTTTCGGGTACTTTAAGTCTATTACTGAATACATAATCATTCCATATAGTTTCTCCTTCTTCTACTAAATTAGGAGTACCATTTCTGTCAGTACCCATAGGTACACCATTAAAAGGATTCTGCTCATGTGTACCACCATTATCTATATATTCCAGACCACCATTATAAGTACCACCATAAGTATTTAAATCTCCACCAAAAGCATTCCATTTAGTTGCATTCCTAGCAAAATTAGCTCTCTTAATTAATGTTGGAGAATAATCTTCCTTATTAGCTAATATATGTCTAGCATACTCTTGTACACCCATATTAGCTCTATTTGCACTTTCAGTAAATTTACCTCTATTTTCTTTTTTAATCATAATTCCACCTTCTTTAAATAAAGGACCACCAAAGGCTTCTACATTATACATACTTTGAAGAAATTGATTTTCATTAGTAATATCAGCAGCTTGGTTAAAATTATTATATAATCTAGTATTAGCTGCTTCTGCCTGTGCTCTTAATTTATTAGTAAGATTCTTAGCTTTATGACTAAACCAACCATCTTTACCTATATCACTTCTATTAATATTTCCTAACATAGAAGCACCAGATAATTGACTCATTAAGTCATCAGCACTACCACCAAAAGATGTATTAGCAGTAGAAGATATATTACCTTTTACTTGATTAATATTCTCTTGGTTTAACTTAGAGCCAAACATCCTGTTTGTTAAGCCTCCTATTAATCCAGAGCCTACAGATACTATACCACCAAGTAAAGGGTTAACAGAAGATATTGCACTACCAACTGTACTACCAATACTACCAATAGCATTACCTGCTCCAGAGGATAAACCTCCACCAATAAGATTTCCACCTACTTGTCCTACTACAGAGCCTAAAGCTCCTATACCACCTTTAGCTATATCTGTTAAGTTTTGACCACTAAAGGTATTCTTTAAACTAAGACCATTGCCATTAGTTAAAGAATCTAACAAGTTACCTCCATCAGGATATAAATTAATAGGTTGTTTTATTGTATATAACTTATCTTTCTTTCTCATAGTTAATTATTTTATTTTGCAAAGATACACAAATTATTTAATACTACAAATAAAATTAATAAAAAAT